>JAEIGA010002884.1_pt1 | contig 27115 bp, 46 predicted proteins | sample 9270691 | NCBI WGS metagenome assembly JAEIGA01 (sample SAMN17057246, study PRJNA624740) | gut metagenome | biome: biome; isolation source: fecal sample | host: Bos grunniens | place: China: Xizang | collected 2019 | reverse complement strand
GGAATAACCCCATATCAGCCCCACAAGCAGGACACTTTTTAGGAACTGTTTTATTTTCATCAGTTAACCATGGTGTACCATCACCCTGCAATAAAATTTCGTCTGTCATTCTTCCACCTCCATCTTTGCTCCGCAGTTGGGGCAATACTTAATCTTCTTAACAGTATTGCTCCAGCCTTCTTTAACAACCTTTTTCTGACATTCTGAACAGTAGTATCCACTATTCAAACACTCATCAAGTAATATCCACTGCCCTGTCCTCTGCTGTGTACTTGCTCTACCACAATCATACGCAGACTGCAAATCCATCTCATACTGATTTACATCAAAGTTAGATTCATCAATCATTTGTGTTTTCCTCTGCTGTGGTGTGACGGATGGTAATTCTTTTATCTTATTTATCACAAATCTTTCACACTGTTCTGGTGTAAAATCTTCCGCATCAAAACACCCAACTCCGTGTCTCTGAATCTGCAATATAGCATCTTTCCTGCTGATAGCATCCTCACAAGGGTGCAGTGTGACGGATGGCAAATCTGCTATCCTTGATTTCATTCCACTAAATGCTATCCCAGTATCTGCATTATGCCCCTTTGCATCTAATAGCCACTTATCCTCAAAATTGATTATGTCAAGCACCGCCTGCCTGCTGATAGCATCACCACCCTGCTCCTTGTACGCTTTCAGCTCCTTCAGCCACTCGGCAAGCTGGCGATGTTCGGATGCGCATTTCTTCGCAACATCTTTGTGCATGTAGATGTCGGGTAAGCCTATGCTTGGTTCTGTATCACAGATTCTTTCGTTAGTCTCTGCCACCTCTTCGCAATGCTTTATCGCTTCGTCTAATGTCATATCATCACCCCGTTATTATCCAAAATCCGCACACCAGCATAACTATTGTGCCTATTACCTGGCCGCAGAATGTGTATGCCGGTACTCGCCAATCTTTGCCCTTAAATGATGCACTGATAGCAGCTGTAAAATTATAAATCATATATGTTACCCAGCAAGACAGTGCAACCATCCCAAGCAGTATAACTCCCAAATCAATCTGATACAGTTTCATCTTTTACCTCCGTGAAAATTATTTTGTAACGCTTGCCAGTCTTTGCCATAGCCTGTATATCCACATCCTGATATACCGCACCATCCGGACAAACACAATCATAATGCTTGTGGTCAACATCAATGTAAGTCACGATATACTCCAGCGCATCATCTTCATCAATTTCAGCGATAGCTTTCAGCACATCGCCTACCTGGATTTCTTCTTCTTCCTGCTCTTTCTTTTCCTTGTACGCTTCTACCTTGTCTATAATCTCTTTGGCGCTATATTCCTTCAAAAATGTATATACATTGCATGTTCCAAAAACTGAAAAAACATCCTTGCTCGGCATTCCACCATTCTCGGTGTCATCCCAAATAAATCTTAACGCATCATACAGCCTTTCAGCCGTGTACTTTACTCTGCTTCTCTTGTAATCGACAATGCCATCGTGATAGCCTTCCTGATAACCACGGTCGTACTCGTCTTTTACTACCTTCTTTACTTCTTCCATTATCTTATCCATCCTTCATCCCTCGCTTTCTATCCATTGAACATAACAATACATACCATTTTCTGCTACCCAGTCATAGCAAGCCTGCCTTGTAGGGCAGTACACATCAAGCACTTGCCCTGTCCTGACTTTATGACCGCCAGTATCCTCACACTCAAATATCCCGATATACCGCATATCTTCGGTGTATAAGATACAAGTCTTGCCATAATAAGCAGGATCGAACGCAACAATTCCATACTCTGCTTTTCTGCCTGTAGCCGTGTGGTCTGACGGACCATCATAAACAGTAGTACGGATAAGCTGCAACGGCTCTCCATTGCTTGAAGTTATTTCGTCTTCTGCGTCTGTAAACAACGGTGAGAATAAGATAACTCCTGTTAAGAACAGTGCTAAAATATGCTTCATTCCTCATTCTCCTCCTCATCTTCAGAAGTCTTTTTATCGAGAGCCTTGATAAGCTCTTCTGCTTCTTCTTTTGATAAGGGATAACTCTGAATATCCCAAGCCGAGTAATTTTTCAGATTTGCTATTACATGTTTCAGTTCTGTTTTCATCACATATTCTCCTTTCTTAATGGGTCCCCCATGGTCCAACACCTATATCACAATCAAGAGGACATCTGAGTTCTACACCAAATTCATCAAGTAGTTTCGGATGTATCATTATTCTTCGTATCTCTGATACAAACCAGTCCTTGTTTTCTTCAGGAAATTCTCCAAGAATTGAATCGTGTACAGTTCCTACAATCTTCAGTCCATATGGCTCAAGTTCCTTTTTAACTTGTATTGCTGCACTTAACAGAATATCAGAGCCTGAGCCTTGTACAGGTGTATTTATACTGCGTCGTTCAGCTTCACCTCTTTCTTTCCAGTTATCCGCATATATCTTCGGTAACTTCCTGAACCTTCCAAACAGATTCGGTACACCACCAAGAGCTTCAGCTAAATGACGCTGTGACTCATGCCAAGGAAGTAGTCTTGAATATTTAGCAAAGAACAATTCACGAAACTTCTGAGCTTCAGGCTGTGTAAATACAACACCGTATGAGTCATAGGCATAATCAACGAATTTCTTTGCACCCATACCATACAAGAATCCAAAGTTTACGGCTTTTGCCTTGCGTCGTTCATCTTTAGTAGGTTCTCTTCCCCCTGTCATTAGTTTTGCTGTTTCCGTATGTATGTCTCCGTTTTCCTTGTAGATACGAAGCATTGTCGGTTCATTAGCATAGTGTGCTGCTATACGAAGTTCCAACTGACTGTAATCTGCTTCAAAGAAGCACCGTCCCTCAGGAGCGTTGAATAACCCACGAACATCAGGAGTTCTTGGAACCTGTTGTAGATTTGGGTTAGAGGAAGAAGTTCTTCCGGATATAACATTTGTTAAATTATAGCTGGCGTGTATTCTTCCATCATAAGAACTATCCTCACCCCATCTTCTCAAGAACATTTTATTAAGAGTGTTGGCAGCAGTATATTCCAGCATCAGCTGTGGTAACTCATAACCCTGAGCAGCCAACCGAGTTAACACACCCGCATCAGAAGAAGGATTCCCTGTGGGAGTCACCTTGATTATAGGTAACTGTTCACCCTTCGGGTCAAGGAACAGTGCCTTTGCTTTTTGAGCTGGACTATTCCAGTTGATGTCATACTTTGCTTTAAGAAGTCTGTATTTCTCATCCTCTATGTCTTGATACTTTTTCCGGACTTTTATGTAGTCTTCTTTATTGAAATATATTCCAAGCCTTTCTACATCCTTATACATACGATATGCGGGAAACAACAGCTTCTTGTATACTTTTGCCTGTTCTTCGGTCATATTCTGATAGAAGAATCTATAAAGTAGCCATGTGTACTTCACATCTTTCTTAAGATACGGAATGAGCTTTTGGGAGCTGTCTTTTTTCTTATTCAGTTTATCACTTGTAGCTATATCCCAGTCTTCCACACCGAGGTATCGATGTGCCATAGGCTTGAGTTTATGGTTCTCCGCCAGATCATAAGCCGTACCCATAAGCATTATGTCCTCAGAAACAGGTAACTTAATGTGATATTTCCACTCAAGGAACAGAGTGTCAAAGTTCCCATTCTGAAATACAAGTTTGGCTTTCTTTTCTTTGAGCCTTTGGCATATCTTTCTGAGCTTATTCTCACTGGATTTCTCAGACATATTGAGAATATAAGCTTTGAAGAATTTTTCATCTTCTACTGAATGGGTCAGCCCTATACCGATGTATGTAACTTTGTCTGTATATCTATTGAGACCTGTGGTCTCTATATCGATTGTTGCGTACATCTTATCCCTCCTACACCTTCAAGATTCTGGCAAGTTCAATGACAGCTCTCTCCAACTGGGTAGAACTGTCACACACCTTTACTAACTCAGACTTGTAGCGTTCATACACATAATAACGTCCTTTGATTCCTTCCTTTTTAGCACGCTGGAGTATGTCTTTTACTTTATCATCTGACTTCATATTACACCCCTTTCTTGTTTCTATCAATACTTATTCCGATCCAAGCAGATTCTCTTGTTTTAGGGGATCTTCCATCTTGAAATCCCTGTGCTCTTAATGTACGCATAAAGCCGTGTTTCTTGTGGGCTTCTCTTCCTATACCGTTACAGAACTCAACATAGGCAATATACAGATCACTTTTAAGCACGTGTTCCTTTTCACCGACTTTACAACATTTCTTGATGAATGCATGTATACTATCACTATCCTGTCTCAATTCTTCTACAAGTCTATCGCTTGTGCGAGTAGACTTTATTTCCTTAACAGGTAGAAGTGTGAGTAGATATGGAATTATCTCCTCTACACCATTAGTACACAGGTCTTCAACATACTCATCATTCAGAAACAGCTCAGTCTCCATACGAAGAATTCTCATACGCTTGTAGAACGCATTGGATTTTTCCTCCAGCTGTAAAGGCATCTGATTGAAGCTGAATATCAGTTTACAGAATGGTGTGAAGAAGAATGGTTCTTTTCCTTTCTTCTCATGCATGATAAGATCACCGCCTGTTATCTTCTTGAGAGAGTCAATACTTTGTAAAGGTAGAGAATTGTTATCAGCGCAGGCATTCAATAACTTACCATACAGCTGTGCGGGATAGAACCTCATATTCAATTCGTGCATACTCAGAGCAGAAGTATTCTGCCCTCCAACAAGACTCTCAAAGAACCTGATAAGAACAGACTTTCCGGTATTACTTTTTCCTAACAGAACCATAAAAGTCTTCAGACCATGTTTAAGTGTAAGGCAGTATGCCATATAGTTCATTATCATCTGTATGTCTTCCTTCAACATGCGAGTCTTTTTGAAAAAGTCATACAGCCGTGTTTCCTTGAACGGTTTGTATGTTCCGATTTCATGAGGAATTTGTATTGTCTGAAGATATTTACTGTCGTGAGGAATAAGCTTTCTCTCCTGTATGCTCCACACACCATTGACAAAGTTTATCAGCTCTGTGTTAGGATTCAACTCAAATGAGCTTTTCTGAATCCTGTAATCATCAGCAAGTAGCTTATACACTGACATTATCTGGTCCTGTGTGATAAAACGGTCAAGCATTATCATATCCTTAATCATGCTTCTTACATAACTGCTGGATTCTACATATACCCCATCCTGATATCTATAACACTCGCCACCTATTACAAAAGTGTCACCCTGATTAACAAAGTAATCAACAATGGCTCTTCCATTGACTTTTATGGGTACACCCTTATTGTTGTAGATAAGATAAGGATTCTCACCCTGCTCTTGTGCGTCATACTTGTAGGTGTTACTGACGATCTTGAGTAGCTCTTTATCCTCCATAGGCTGGTCAAATACAACCCTATTTATGCACCGAGCCATCTTCTCTATTTGTTCTTCAGAAGCTCCGTGATTCTTGTAGCTCATAAGATGGGCAAATAATGCAGCATTGCGTCCATCACCTTCCTTCATACCGAGCAAGCTCTCACGCTTCGCCATGGGTGTAAATTCCAGAGGGAGTTCTATAATCTCTTTTGACCTATTGAAAGCTCTTCCCTCATCACCAAACGGCAATACAACATAACCTTTATTGGCGCAACGGAAGTCACACTTTATTCCACATGGTAGTATCATACCAACTCGCTGTGGAAAGTCTTTTGTTGTTTTGAAGTATAGATGAACACCGTGTGGAGTCTTCATCATAAGAGTCTTGATACCCAAATATTTTATACAATCAAGAGCTTTCTGTTTCCCCTCAGGGGTTCCATCAGCATCTATATCTACAATGATATAGCCAGATCTCACCCACCAACCAACTTGACCTCCGCCGAATACATGTTCCTGAGCTTTCTGAAGAGAAACAATTCCAGTGTCTATACGCTTTTTTCCATGACACCGTACATAGCTGTCCTGACCAACTAAATTGTTGAAATCTTCAAATTTCATTTAGTCCTCCATCTTTATATAGAAAGGTGCTTTTCCTTCAGTAGCCTGTGCTCTCAGACACATATTACACCAATTGCTATGCCGTACATCAGGGTCTTCTGTACTATGTTTACAAGTCTTGCAAGACGAAACAGTTTCTTCAATTTTACGGTCATCAATAGTTTCCTGCATACTTTCATTATGGAGTAGCCATCTCGAGAGTCTTGTCACCTTTTTAGAAATGCGGGCATCCAATGCGTCATCTGTAATATCAAAGATACTTTTGACATGGCTAAGAATGATGGTAACATCAGCAACTTCGTCTAACACCTTATCATACAACTCCACAGTAGCCTTGTGTTCATCATCATAGCGAGGATACTTCGCCAACGCACAAGCAAGTTCGTTCAGTTCTTCCATACATACAAGGATCCGATTTTTATTGCCATATGTTTTACGAGCCAGATCCAACTGTTCTTCTGTGTACTCATCAATAACAAGTTTATTCATTGTTGTCCTCTCTTTCCCATTCAACCTTTTCAATTGTTACATTACCAGCTTCAAGTATTTGTCTCGTATAATCTGAAATATCCTCCTTTCTACCATATACAACACGCTTTATTCCAGCAGCAGCAATAGCTCTCGCACAAGCCTCACAAGGGTATCTTGTTACATATATTGTAGCTCCTTCCACCTTCATACCTTTCTTGGCAGCAGAAGCAATAGCATCTACCTCGCTATGTAAGGCATCGCAATCGCTGGGAAGTCTGTGTTCTTTTGAAGCATCACCATATAGCTTTATACGTCTACAGCCGTTTTTCTTACAATTGCTACACCCATGGTTACACCCAAAGAACATTGGACCATAACCACCGTATGTAACTATGACTGAGCCCACCACAACCTTGGCGCAGGTTGAATTCTGTTCAGCATGTCTATGTGCCAGCTCCAGATACTCTTCATTCTTCATCATATTTCTCACCTCTTTTCTATTAGGTATTATCTATGTGACTCGCCCACATATCTGCCGTATGTGTCCAAAGAACATTGGGATATTTGTGTACTGCAGCCGTATAGTCACCCCATTCTTCCTTATCTGTAAAAGCTCCCATATGATACAATATACAAGCAATCTCTTCATCAGTCAGAGTTATACCACAATAACGCTGAATGTATATCACGCTCTTCACACCATGCCCTTTTACAGTAGGCTCATTGTTATACACATAACAGCTCTTGTCTCGGTCATACTTGTATTGATCGATCTTACACAGATCATGAAGAAGCCCAATTATTACAGGACTTTCCGGTCTTTCCCATTCCAACCAGAGCTTATCTGTAAGTTCCTCCAGATATTTAGCAACTCTTATGCTATGGTCAAATAGTCCTCCTGCATAATTCCCGTGATACTTGGTGCTGGCAGGAGCTTCACAAAACCGTTTAGAGATAAGGAAGTTAAAACCTTCCATTCTCATCATGGGTATCTTATCAGCAACTATTGACTTCAACTGTCTTTCTCTTTCTTCAATAGGGTTCATTTCTTTTCCTCCATTTCCTTCAGCATTCTTTCAACTCTATTAAGAAGTTCAGTTTCTTCACCCATAAGTTTCTTCAGAAGTTCCGCACGTTCCTTTTCCAGTCCCTTATGAAGCTCCTCAGGAGTTTTAGTTGATAACTCCACAAGGAACAAGAGATCATCTTTAGTAGCTACTCCCTGTTCCAACAGCTCGTTCATTATCATGGTACACTCAGACATTAACTCGAGTTTGGTTCCCTTAATCATTACTCCCTTATTTCTATCTACTATAATCATTTTATTCCTCCTTTGTTGGTTTATAGTGACATCTTGGTCTTCCTTCACCTCGCACTACTCTTATATACTTACTTAATTCACACATACAGTTTTCCAGACTCATCACATTCATACAACGATCATATTCCGGAAGATCATCGAAGAGCTTGTAAGAATCATAGTTTTTGTGTACATAGCCTTTCTCTTCTTCGATATCGTACAGCTTGTCATTGTTGAATAGGCTGTAATCTGTTGTGTTTATGTTATCTCTCAACCAGAAGATACATTCCTCATAGGTCATACCGTCTCGGTCAATAAATATATAGTCAAGTCCTTTCTTGCATCCTGGACCTGCCACGGTAAATTCATTTTCGCTGAAAGGAAACTCTTCTATATATGTGAGATCTACAAACACTTGATATGCAAGGAAGTCAGCAAATCCTCTTACAGTCTTTATGATATTGAAGGCTTCAAGCTGATCTTCCGCATTCAATAGCTTGTTGGCTATACCAGCTCTTCCAAGCCATATACCCACATTGAACGGTCGTAAAGGAATAACTGTAAAATCCTTTTGTTTGTCGTCTCCCATCTCGTGCTCGTCGCCAAATCTGTAGGGAACTTCACGCAGATCAGCGTTTTCAAACTTCCACGCACATTTGGTACCACCTTGATTGTAAGCGTTATTATACCAGAGACGGTTGGGGTTTTCTTTATCCAATTGTACATAACGCTTATAGATTGCTTGCTTGAATTCTGGGTTATACAAGGCTTGAGCAGGGTATGGAAAGCCAAAATCTTTCAGAGTATTCCAATTATTCCAAGCTCTAAACAAGAATGTATTTACAATCTTATCTTCAAGCGGTAGACTCAAGTTGTGGGTGATATTTGTTAGTAAGTATCTTGTTTGTCTATCATGCTCTCTTCGAACATTGGTAAACTTGTACTCTTTCAGAATAGGATTCTTTGTCCACGGAGCTGGTAGACCCTTTACATCTTTCCTTTTATGTATTCGATACCTGTCTATCACAAAGGTTTTGAAGTGGTACACAGAATCCCAATCAAGAACAGGAACAGCCTCACTTATTTTATCACGATCTACACCGCAATACTTTTTATCTTTGCTCTTTGTTAACATATACCCTCCTGTAGTATTCTGCTGCCTTCAACACATATTCGTTAGTTGCTAATGTGACGTTCTTGTTAAATACAGCCTGTTTGTCCTCATCGCTCATGTAGTCTAATCCAAGATTTTTAGCGTCTCTCATCGCTTTTTCAAGATAACGTGGAGTTGTATTATGTATTTCAGCTAAACGGCTGTAGAACTTATGTTCTTTCGTGTCTAATACAAGTTCGATAGCTTCAACAATAAATCTGTATCCTATACGTGTGACGGGTACACACAAAACTCTATCAACAAATTCGTTTATTGTCATTGTTTCACCTCCTTTCCCGTCTTTTTACGTCCTTTTTATTGATTATGAAACTACTCCGTAAAAAAGTAAATCAGAAAATATTCAAACTTTTTCTCCACCCTATTTTGTTGTAGATTGCCAAAATAAGGTGGGTGAAAATAGTTCGTGATACTTTACTTGGGTGAGGTCTTATCAGTCGCTATTGCTCGTGATTTAACGGCTTCTCTTCCTTCGGTATAGCCTTCATTATAAGCTGTAGAGTCAACGGACTTTATTCTTATTGAAGAAGTCCTTGTTTTATGTTCCTCACAGAACTGAGTGAAGTCTTCTTCAACTTCCTTTGGTATAATAACCATTAAGGCGGTACACTGTTCGTTGAAAGCAGACTCAACACCTTTCAGGAATCCAGCCGTATAGCTATTGTACACCCCTTTTGCTGTACCTGTAAGAGATCTTGTTTTAGACTCAGTCTTCTTGGCAAGTGTGTGCCCTACATTGTATAACATAAGGTACACTTCTAATGCCAGCTGTGCGTCTTCCTTATACCCTCTGAAGACTACATCTCTCCCACACATATAAGACTTACAACGAAATGACCTCGCCACAATAATAGCCAACATCCTTCTCCATTTAAGCAAGTGTGAATCATGAGGCTGATTGGATCGTACAGAGTCTATCTCGTCTTTGATCTCCTCAAGTGTCACCTCATCCTTGTGAATGTTGTACTTAGCCATAAGTTTCTGTGCCTGTAATGCTGCGGAGATTGCCTCTTCCTCTGAGGGATTATTCTCTGACAGGGCCAGGATTTTCTTTATCTTCTCAACAAGACTCTTTCTCTTTACCTCAGACAACACTTCAGTATCCTTGGTATCCTCAGACTTTTCCGGATCATCCTTGACTATTTTATAGTTCCTTTTTACCGTTGAGTCCTTCAGTTTCTTGTAGGTATCATGCTTCAGAGTGAACAACTGATAGCCACCCTCAATCTTGAATGCCTCATACATAACTCCTGTTGCCTTGTCAATCAACATAACTTTCTTATTATCTTCCATTTCTTCTTCCTCCTTTTCTTCTGTTAGAATCAAGCTTTTTCATCGTTCTAAGATACAACTTCTCGTTTATGTTACCAAGTCTGTGCTGGAAACACCACCATAAGGTTGAGTGTGAGACTCCCAGTGATAACTCAAGGCTTTCCAGGGTCTCACCCTTTTTCATATAGGCTTTCGCCCAAGTAGTTACATCTCTGTCATCCCAATAGTAATAGTTCTGTCTTCCCATAACGGTCATCCCTCCTTTGTTACAATATCATCACAATACAATCCGCCAGACTTCTTTGCTCTTGCCATGGTTCTTAAGAAACAATCCATCAGGTCTCTGAAATTATCATCTTTGATATAGTAGTCATCTACCTCCTCTAAATCAAAACTCCCTCTGGTTATATCACCATCTGCCACACCGCATACAAGCCACGGCTCAAACACATCCTCGTCATTTACCTGCCTTGCTATATATTCCATAGCAAGCACCATTTTCTTCCTTGTTTCTACATCCATTTACGGTTCCTCCTTCTTATGATAACTTCATAATGTACGTGTGACTCTTTGTATCCTTCACAAGGAATGTACCTTCATCGTTAGTGAATGTATACATGGTACTAAATATGTAACAGTTATTTCCAGTGATCTTTAGATCATTGTTGTACCCTTCAGTGTTCTTGGCCCTGAACCATATGTCGCTAAACGTATGTCTCTTGTAAGAGCTTGGGTTTACATACACATCTTCGATTGTATTTCCCTTACAGCAGTTCTGCCACTCATACAAAAACCTCTGTCCCAGCTGGGTCATAATGTTGACTTCTCTCATATCATTTTTCCTCCTTTATCGTACATCTTGTTAATACTGTTTGCTTTGTACCCTTGTACTCGCTGTGTTCTTTCACCGTACCTTTAACAACCATCTTTGTACCATACTCTGACTCAATGAATTTACCAGTCTTCCACACATACATATTACCAGATTCATCCTTAAATGTGTGTAAATTTGTAACGCTGGGCGACCAATATCCGCCATAACCATTTTCCCAGCTTGCGGTGTGTATGTAGCTTACAACAACTTCTATCTTATCACCAACTTTCCCTACATGCTCAGATGTGGATTTACCATACTTGAGCTCTTTTTCAGCCTTCTCAATCCTATATGCATAATGCTCTATACCCTTATTCTCAGCCGTTTCAAACCCTAACCAATTTTTCCAGTCATATACACCCGCAGCGTCCGGATAGTACATCTCTTCAACAGATACCCCAATCACCTCCCTTCCTTCTGGTTTTACAGCCATATGCCAGTGCCGAGAGAGGTTATCCCACTTGGCTCCCTGTTCCTTCAGTTCGTCCTTAATATCGTATGTATTTCCCAGGACAAACCAAGTCTTTCCATCAGGGGTGAAGCCGTTCTTTCTGAAGAATTCAGCATTCTTTTCAGTTGCGTGAGCCTTTGCTTCAGCTAACTTTTTTTCCGCACGCTTTTTCCTGTTAGCTTCAAGCTTTGCCTCGTACTCAGGGGTGTACTCCTTCTCATCCCATGTAGCTATACCAGAACCTCCGCAATCAAAGCACTCCCCTCCATTAACACGTACATAGCAACCTATTATCCCTGTTCCACCACACTTAAAACAGCGATCGGTACAGTGAAAATACTTTGTACCATTCTTGTCTGTTCTTACCAGCTCTTTCTTCATACCAACCTCCTATTCTTCCGGATACAGGTCTACATCAACCTCTTCCTTGAGCCACTCAACCAGTGTAGGCTCCAGCTCCTTCACAAGATCCTGTAGATCCTCACATGTAACACGACCACGCTTTGTTGTCATTACCAGACAATAAGCAATTGCCTTCGCACACTCTTCTTTTCCACCATACTCAATTACATCCCATCTTGTCATCTTTCTACCTCCATCTGTTATATAGTCTGCTTCTTTGACAGCTTCAATACACATATCTTTTGCGGTATGTACTTTATCCCAGTCAGTATCGTCTCCAGGATAAGAATAGTCACTTTCCAATGTTCCGAATGCCTCCTCTATGTACTCTATGATTTCCTTCTTTGGCATCTTCATCTTCATACCCTTTTCCTCCTATATTGTTAGTTGATAGTCTTTCAACAGTTCTACCAGATTTGCCTTGCGCCACCTGTGGAAACACCTGTCCCCTGTGTAATTCCGGTGTAGGGTGATAGGGTTCTGTATAAACTGCTTTACAGTGTAATGACCATAGCCGTCATAATGTACCTCCAGTCTCTTGTTGGCATTGCGCTTGTTTACATACAAATACTTTCTCATACCTTATTTCTCCTTTCTTGTACACTGTTTTTCACCTTGATACGGCTGTGAAACACTTATACCTTAAGAAGTATATGTTCCAAGCCGTAAAACACCCAAATTCGAGCTATTTGGGTGTATATTCGACTCGTTTTTACGGCTACAAACAGCCGTTTCCTCCTTAAAATTCCTTGAACCCTTCAAACACCTTATCCGACTCGTGGTCAATAGCATAACTCAAGTCTGGTGCATATGTGTAGCTATCAAGAACCTTGACCAGTGCCCTGAGCTCTCCCTCTGCCTTTATGGGTGTAAGATCCATCAATTTCAGCCAGCCTATTATATCCAGATCATCATCCGCTATCATATTTATGGAAATCCCATTACGATCGGCGATTACACACAGCTCTACCAAGCCATCACTCATATCCTTCGTATACATGAACGGCTCAGAGCCATTACTAAACTGAGTTGCTCCAGCCCAGCCGTACCAGTCCTCTTTTGTAAAACGTCTTATCTCTGTGTTTCCCATACCCTGTTCCTCCTTTCCTACAGGTACGCCAGATAGAGCTCGTTATCCTCTATCTCGTGTATATCTGTAATACTCCCGCTGCACCAGCCGTAAAACCGTCTTCTTGCTTCGTCCTCGTCAATAGCTGTAATTACCATGAAGTCTTCCTCGCCGTCAAACTTGTACCACACTATAAACTTTGTTTCTTTCATCATTCCTTCCTCCTACTTAAAATTCTTGCGGATTTGTTCCTCTGTTAATAACACACCATTCAGGTAACGATAGCTTCCGTTGTTGTACTCTATGTAACAAATGTACTCCTCTGTTTCCTCCTTTCCTACATGTATCTCCACGTGGTAAACCTTCCATCCCCTCTTGGTAAGAACAGACCTCACATGGTCTTCAAGCTTACCAAAGTTCTCAAACATCCTGGTGTATACATTGTAAAGTTCTCTTGTCATACGGCTTTCCTCCTATTATAAACTGATTGTGACGCTATTGTCACCCGACGCCACTATTTTACAGTGGCGTTTCGTCGCAATTTTCAGCGACTCATCAGGGGTGCTCTGTTAGAACCACATTTCCTTGAAACGCTCATACGCAGCATATAAGCTCTGTTCGTACTCACTGTTGGAGTCTTCATAGGTTTTCAAGGCTACGATGTTGTCAAAATCAACATAATACAGAGGATCTATCTTAAGCACTTCGCCGTTTCCATTAAGGTACTGACCCACCAAGCCTTCAGACTCTTCGGTAACACCTTCCTCTGTAGTCTTCAGAATAAACTTGCTTACATAAGCATCAGAACCGTCATACCATACCACGTTACACATACGCCAACCAAAAATACTCATACCACATTCCCTCCTATAACATTATGCTCATCTTCACATCATAGCTGATGTATGGATACTCCATTGCTTCCTCGTCAGTAAGTATCATGTCCAGAACCTCATTTACCAGCTCTGCCAAGTCTTCCTCAGACTTTCCACACCGATGTACCCAGTGGTACACCTGCTCCGATACCAGATTAACCAATTCTCTCTCCGTTCTCATTTTTGTTCCTCCTTGTATTTACACCACTCTTATGTCGTATTTTACACCTTCCCACAAGCTATCCTTGGGATATTCAAAGGTTCTTCCGTCTACCTCTGTTGTATAGTAGTAGTGCTCCGTTTCCTCCAGCTTCATTACAGTCTTTTCCACTTGTGATATCCAGGTTCTTGATCGGTTTGTCCACTTGTATACCTGTACTCTTACAGCCTTATCCTCCTTATTATCAAAATGGCTATCAATAATTCGCTTGGCATCCTTGAGCCTTCCATACAATTCCGGCTCATTCTCAATCTTGTAATAGTTGTATCCGTGCCTGAATACCTTCTCTATTCTGAATCCTCTGTAATTATGCCACATAATCTTACACCCCCTTTCCTTCCTGTTTTTCCAAGGCTTCACGCATTTCTCTTAAGTAGAAATCGTCTTTGGCTATCCTTACATACCCATACTTTTCCAGCCGTTCAATGTACTCCTTTCTATCCTTTCTGGTAAGAACATCAATCATAGCCAGAACATCCTTGGCATACTTAACTTTATTGTCCGCACTCCTGGTGTAATCAGCCATATGCTTCAGCTCGTATTCCCTTGCTTCGTACCATCTGTAGTTCAGCTTGAAGTTGTTTATTTCATCAGTTGCGAACTCTATCTCTTCCTTCAGCTTGTTAGCTACAGGTCTCATGTCTATCACTTCGTTACGCTTTTCTTCGTTCAGCTCGTCTATCTTCTTTCTGATAGCTTCAAGGTTCTGTATGAGCTTATCCATATCAAATTCCGGTACACCGTTGAACTCGTCCTTAAGCTTGTATTCCTCAGTAGCTCTCCACTCATCATAGGTAAACGCACAACGGCTATGTATGTAATCTACACGAATAGCCAGATAACAGTCTCCGTCATACCTACACTGGGTCATCGGGATACCCTTATAAGAGAACCCCTTGAAACGAGTGCCATCATCAGAAAAATCAAGATCCTCACGAACCTCAATACCATACTTACCAACATTTGCCTTTGTTAAACCTTTTACCATCTTCATATCATTTTCCTCCTTAAAATGTGAATTCTACATAGACTTTTGTTGTACCTTTGAGAAAGACCTCATTATTTACATCATCCCAGTGCTGACAGCCGTACTTCTTATCGGTTCTATCATAATCACCTTTAATGTAAACCTGTGATTCCTTGGGTTCCTCAATAGGCTTGCGGGTGAACCACTCACCCTTCTTAAGATCCTTCAGCATTTTTACAGTCATACCTTTTTCCTCCTTGGTTTAATCATCGTGTTCCATGTTATATTTGAACTCGTATACCCATGTATCCAACTTGTTCTTGACCTGTTCCTGTAAAGTTCCATAGAACTCTTCATCTTCATCGTAACTGAAGCTGAACCAGTTGGTTAATTCAGCAGGTTTGCCAGCCATTATCTCCTTTTTGGATTGTTCCCTAAATACGTTGATACGAAAACAGCTATCGCCCCACCAGAAATCATCAACATACCTGTTGTACGGCTCAACGGCTTTCCTTATTACTTCTTCTGCCTTTTCCAACTCTTCCAGGATCTCTCTTTCTGTTACCATAAGCATTTCCTCCGTGTGTGATTACTACATTGGCTTACCATCGTCAGCGTATAGGTTGCCATCCTATACGGACACCCCCATAAATACAGGGGTGTTTCGGCTTACATGTTCATATTCCACAGTAAATTCAGAACTTCCTGAGGGTTCCGTGCCATACCTTCTTCAAACAGTTCCTTTGCCTTATCGTAGATCTTGAACTTGTTGGTAACATCACTAATCAGCGCATTTTCAAGATACAGAATGTCGTCTATTTCATCAATCATGCCCTCGTGGTCGCTGTCATAGAACTGACGGGCTATATCGTCTATGTCCTCATCAGCAACGTACCAAGCATCGCAGCCAGAAGTCCTGGTACTCTCATTGAAGTAGTCATCGCTCAAATCAATATCACCGAGTTCTTCAAGGATTTCTGTTACGCTCATGTAATCAAATACATCATCAAGCTCATCCATTGTATGGAAGTCTGGATTTACATCATGGAGTAACTCAACGAGCTCATACTCATCCAATCTCTCAAGCACCTCTCTGATGTCATCGATTACATCCTTGTGGATCTCAGCCCTTGCTTCCTCAAGTGTTCCCATTGCTACATAATACTCTGCGTTTCTCATAACTTTTCTCTCCTTTTCTCGTGATTACTATTGGCTTGCCATCATCGGGTAACAAGTTGCCGTCTTGTTACGACCACCCTTTCGGGTGGTTTCGGCTTCAGATATTCCATTGTACGCAGTACGGATACTTGTTTTTATCAAGCCCTCCAAACTGTACAGCGTACATGTACTCGACGCCACGGCTCGTAAGAGCCTGTCGCTTTGGTGTTCTCTCTTCCCAAGTGATGTAACCGCCATGGGTCTTAGAAAACTCCTGTGCCTCTTCCTTTGTTCTGAATCCCTGAAATCCTGTCATATTGCTTTCCTCCTTTGGTATTAACAAACCTCTCTTACATCGCCGTCGGCGATTGCCTGTGCTAACCATTCGTTGAAGTCTTTGGGTGTAGGTGTCCAACCAAACTCTTCAGCCATAACCTTCTTTTCGTTTTCCGGTATACAGCTGTCATACCCAAGACAATACAGGTGATCTTCATGGAGTTCTTCCTCGGATACCTGTTCCCAACACTCTATATAGTGAACTTCACAATCACTACACATAATATCAAACGGATCAGCGGATTCTCTCTTTACTTCATACATTTTTGACATAACTTTGTCCTCCTTTTCGTGTTTACTAAACTATCCCTCTGTGTTTTCCTGGGCTTGGAACCAGCCGTGGCCACATTATAGTTTAGTAATCACGGAGACCTCGTCTACTTTTTCAGGCGGTTCTAATACTTGCTACTACATAGGATTGTAAAATCTTTCTCGACTGGTCTGGAGTTTTACAGGAAGAATCCCGATTCCTATGCCTCACTTTCTTCAAGAATACCGCCGTTTCGCTGCGGGGTGGCTTTTTTACAGGGAGTTTGCTCCGCTCCTCATTTCCTTTTCAGTGGTTCTAAAAGTACTATCCTTGTGTAGCCGAGTGGCTTTATAGGCGAGTGCCCTTCCCTTCGAGTGGGGGTGTTTTATTTACTTTTAGAAGTATATTGTAACTCTTTTTCTTACAAAAGTAAAGTGTTTTTACAAATTTTGTAAAGATGCTGAAGGGTACACACAAAGATTGGGCATTTTTATGGTTATTTGGCAGAGTTTTTACTATATAAAGCGAAAATTTTGTCGCTTGGGTTCTTACTATATAAGGGGAGAAAAATGCGCCGATTTTTCGACACCAAAAACCGACTTTTCGATGAAAACCAAAAATCGGCGTGTTTTTGCGAAAAGTCGGTTTTTTGTACATTTTTACACAGAAAAATCGGCGCATTGCAATATAATTGTACAAGGCATTTCATGGAAAAGTCGGTCGCTAAAAATAGACAAAATGTGGTAACTACCAAAAGAATTGAGAGTTTTTTACTGACCGACTTTTCTTTTCCTTTACTCGTGTTCTATCCACACAGTTCAAAATTTGTAAGAAAAAAGTCGGCGCAAACCACGTAAAAATCGGCTTTTTGTACAAGTTTATAATAGAAAAATCGGCTTTTTTCAGAGTTTCTCCTTGTAAAGAATCGCGAAAAATCGGCTGTTACAAACTTTTTATTTCTGGTGAATACAGGGTTTGTTTGGGTTTTAGGTGTAGCCGACTTTTATTTTCTATATTATTATCTATCATAAAAATTTAATAAAAAATAAGTAAAAAATTCATCAATAGAAAAAGGTAATGCAGTCGAAAAATCGGCGTATTCTTGGAAAGCTCCTGGCGGATACACACATACGATGGACCGATTTTTCGTTTAAAAATCGGCGCAAAATTCAAAGATTCTGATATTTACAGGGTTTTGTGTGTTTCGAAAAATCGGTCGTAAAAAATTTGTAAATAAAATTACATTACCTGTAAAAGTAATGGAGGAGACAGGTTTACTTTGATATTGGATAGCGGTATAATATAGTTGGGTGCGTGTAAAGACTTGGTTTTATGTAAGAGAGGGTAAAATCATGGCGAGAGCAAGACAATCTAAGAAAAGAACATACAAGCGCAGAGCAGTCCGTAGAAGAAGGAAGTAGCACGTGGCTAAGAACTACAAGAAACTTATATACAAGCTACAGACTGCCTGTAATAAACAGTATGATGCTCGGTTATTGTATAACAAGACGCAAATATACTCTGAGAAAGCTGATAAACCTGTAACTTTCTTATGTATAAGAAAAGCCATCACGGATCCAAAGACTGGAAAGCGTAAAAACATTGAGCTATTCAACACAACCTCAGAGCTATACATTGTTATGTTTTTACGGGACTATTGGTTTAGTCTGAATGGCTGGGAGATACCAAAAGGAACTGAAGGATGGGAAAAAGAGAAACAAAAATATCAGGAAAGAAAGGCGAAGGGGATAACACCTCAAGACGTACCGTGACTGTGAATTTTTTGGGTATATCTGATCAACCTCCTGTAGAAGAGCCTGAGAAGAAATCTGTTCCCAAGAAGAAAAAGGAAACGAGAGAAGTCGATTGGGAAAATAGACCTCTCTCTAAACGTCAAGAGGACTTCTGTAAATATTATGTAAAACTCAACAATGGAGAACAAGCTGCTATAAAAGCAGGGTACAGTAAGAGGTCAGCAGGGATGATAGCTTCAGAGAACCTTAGAAAGCCAAACGTGGCTAAACGGCTTAATCAACTCCGTGATCGCCAAGCTCGACCAAGCATTGCATCGGGTGCGGAAGTTATGGAGATGTTAACCAGAATCGCTCGAGGTGAGGAAAAAGATGAAGTCGGGTTAGACATATCCCCTTCTGATAAAATCAAGGCTCTTGTAGAGCTGGCAAAGAGAACTGTTGATCTTGACAACAAACTTGCAGGAAAGCCGGATTCTGTTGTAGAAATCAAGCTTGACTGGAAACGGTGAAAGGAGAAAAGATGGCAAGAAGAGTAAAAAAGACCGATACCCGTGAAGTTGACCACTGGGTATCAACAGATGACGGAAGACATCTTCCTATTGATAAAGATGGGAATATAATCTTTGGTAGCTCCAAGAAGAGCACATCAAAGTCTGGTAGTAACAAGGGAAAAACATATTCGCTTGACAAGAAGAGCGATAACAATTACAAAATAACCAATCCCGAGAAAGGAACAAGTTATACAGTCACAGCTAAAAATGCTGAGGATGCAGCAAGGAAAGTACACAAAGCACAGCGTGATGGTAAAATAGATCAATTCGATTTTAACGAAAAACATGTTGAATCTTTACAAACAGATTCCAAAACTTCCAAGAAGAAAGCTATTGATGAAGATAAGATATATGAAATAGCTGATAGGTACAACAGTTCCACTCCCGTCAGCGGTGATTGGAATACCGAATTGGATCACGAGATCGCTACTATACAAAAGGAGTTTGGCCTGTCAAAATCAGAAGCCAAGGATGCAATGAAAAAGTATCTGGGCTTTACAGATGATGATTTTGCGGATGATGAACCTACTCCGTCTTCTAAATCAAAGTCCTCAAGCTCTGATAAGCCCAAGAGTTCAGCACCTGCAAAGGAGCTTACAAGAAAACAAAAAGTTCTAAACGATGATAAGGTTCAGAATCTTTTGAACACGGCAAAAGGCTCTTGGGGTGAAGGAGTTTTTAAGGATTCTGACGGAGAAAAGTTTGAGATTGGGTATGAGACTGATGAATACTACAATATCTATCAAACATCGGACGGACAAAGAGTTGATGAATCAAGAGTTCAAAGAATGGTTGAGGGAATGGATTCCGGAAAATACCATGCTTGGAATAATCAGGGACGGCTGTTAATTACATCTTCTGCCAAAGCTGCAGTAAAACATGCTTGGGGAACACCAAAAGAAGCAGGACTTAAAAGAGAGGCACCTGCTGCTACAAAACCTACAAGAAAAACAACATCTTCCAAGTCCAACAAGCTCAAAGATATTTTCAAGGGCGAAAAAAGTAGTATGGTAGAGTGGAAGATCAATAGAGCCTATGATAAAACCAGCCTCAAAGAGCTGGCGCTGGAGGCAGGAGTTCCGTCTTCTAAAGTACGAACAATGAGTGCAGACGAGCTTCGTTCAATGTTACTGTCAATGTGGAAGGGCAAATGACCTTCCTCTCACGCAGGGTAGAGCAGTCCGGAAGCTCGCTTGGTTCATGTCCAAGAGGTCACAGGTTCGAATCCTGTCCCTGCTATTGCAGCCGTTGGTTGCTTCTGCCTTCAAGTTGTGTGAGTAGGGTTGTCAGGTCAGCTTTCCAATCATGACAACCCGAAAACACAACATATTTACAGCCTTTTCGCCAAGTGGTAAGGCACAAGGTTTTGATCCTTGTATGCGCTGGTTCGAATCCAGCAAGGGCTGTTATAAACAAGAAGAAAGGATGGTGTATCTACATGGATTTCAACCCACAGATAGAACTCAACGAGTCCGAAGTGCTTGAGGAAACCAGCGAAATAGAGATAGAGAGCGGATTGGAGGATGGTGAAGATGATAATAAGTCCTCTGGCAAGTAAAACGATAATCTCGCCCAACAAATCACGTTGTAGTACCAAGAAAGATACCGTCTCAATTCATGTGACAGATGGTAATATCAGTGCTGAGGCATTGGGAAATCTCTTCAAGAAAACTTCTACACAGGCATCATCAAACTATGGTGTAGACAGCAAGGGAAATATAGCATGCTATGTGTATGAAGATTACAGGAGTTGGTGCACTTCAAGTAGAAGTAATGACGAGAGAGCCATAACCATTGAAGTTGCCAATGACGGAGGGAAAGCTACAGGATACCATGTATCTGACAAGGCAATAGCAAGTCTGGTAAACCTGCTTGTAGATATCTGTAAGAGAAATGGTATACCACAGCTGAAGTGGAAAGGCGATAAGTCCTTAATCGGTCAGGTTGATAAGCAGAACATGACCGTTCATAGGTGGTTCAAGAATAAAGCCTGTCCTGGTGATTATTTGTACAGTTTACATCCCTACATCGCCAACGAGGTGAATAAACGGCTCGGAATAGAATATATTCCTAACACCAAGAGCTACATGGCTGAGGGTGTTGACTGGCAGTATGTGTTCGATCCTAAATACTATGCAGATACATATAGCGACCTCCGGAAAGCATTTGGGTATAATGAGAACGCTTTGTTCTTACACTTCATGCAGTTCGGTATGAACGAACAGAGAATAGCAAAGGCTGATTTTAATGTGAAAGTGTATCGTGCGAACTATACAGATTTACAACAGGCTTTTGGTGACAACTGGAAAAACTATTATTGGCATTACTGCTTGTGCGGTAGAAAAGAAAACAGAAAAACAGTATGAGTGAAGTCCACATAAAACTGAAAGACTGTATCATACCTATGTACGATGATGTGTTAGAGGACATCATGGAACATAGGCATACTCACTATGTATTTCCAGGAGGCAGAGGTTCAACCAAGTCAAGTTTTGTTGGAGGGATCTCTGTCCCTCTCCTTCTAATGGCAAATCCAACAGTTCATGCAGTATGTTTTCGAAAGATAGCGAATACCGTACAAACATCAATATTCCCTCAGGTTGTCTGGGGGATTCATCAGTTAGGGGTGGATGAGCTTTTTCAAATTCCAAAAGTGTACAATACACCCATAGTTTACAAGCCTACAGGCCAACGAATCCTATTTATGGGACTTGATGATCCTATGAAAGTAAAGTCAATCAAGCTCCCATTCGGGTACATTGGTGTGACGTGGTTTGAAGAATTGGATCAATATGCAGGCGAGAACGAATTGCGTACGGTGACTCAGTCAACGATGCGTGGCGGTGAGAAATTCTGGGATTTCCGGACGTTCAACCCTCCCATAAGTAAAAACAACTGGGCGAATGAGTATACAGAAGACTGTGAGATACACAGACCTGATGATACCTTGGTTGTCCGGAATACCTATTTAGATGTGCCGAGAGCTTGGTTAGGAGAGCAGTTCTTTGAAGAAGCAGAAATGCTCAAGGAAATAAATGAGCGTGCCTATATACATGAATACCTTGGTCAAGCCATTGGTACAGGTGGTGATGTATTTCAGAATGTCGAAGATATGGACATGGAACAGCTGGTAGAAACATCATCCGGCAAGAAGCCCATGTGGAAGACATTTGATAAGATCTACAACGGAATGGACGTTGGCTTTGCCATGGATCCTACAAGATATGTGCGGTGTCATTTTGAACCGAAGACACTCGATCTGTATATCTTCAGGGAGTTTAGCACTATGAAAAATCGTAGTGAGGAGATATATAATCAGTTGTATAAATACAAGAAATTTATCAAGAACGAAGAACCGTTGATTGCTGATTCTGGAGGTGGAGGAACTTTTGTTATAGCAGACTTCAAAGCTCTTGGGGCATTCATTCGTCCTGCTGATAAGGGACCAGGATCTGTAGACTATGGTATAAAATGGCTTCAAGGTTTACGCCACATTTATATTGATAAACGCAAGTGTCCGGATACTTGGCGTGAGTTTACCACATATGAATATGAACAAGATAGAGACGGAAACTTTATATCCGCATATCCTGATGAAAACAACCACAGTATAGACGCAGTGCGTTATGCTTTGCAGAAGTATGCAAACAGAAAGGGCAACTAATGAAGTACATTATTATGTGCGGAGGGCATAGCCCTGAACGACATTTGGTAGAGATAAACGGTGAACCCCTTGTAGCAAGGACGATAAGATTTCTTAGACAATCAGGAGTAAATGACATATACATCAGCACGAATTCCGACAGGTTCAGTCACTTCGGGGTTCCTACAATACAACCTGAAGTAATTGAGAAGAAGGAGTGGATAGACGGAGCATTTCCTGTATTGGATGAACCTACTTGCTACATATTTGGGGATGTTATGTTCTCACCTGCTGCCATACAGATTATTGTAGAGACTGAAACGGATGATGTGGAGTTTTTTGCTTCAGCACCGCCATTTGGAGCATTGTACAGAAAGTCTTGGGCTGAGCCTTTCGGGTTCAAGGTGGTAAACTATGAGCATTTTGCTGAATCCATAGAGAAAGCTCAAGAACTGTATAGAACAGGAAAGCTGAAACGACTTATTTCTTGGGAATTGTGGCAGGTTATAAAGGGAACACAACTACATGTAATTGACTACACAAGTTATACAAGAATCAATGACTATACATGTGACATTGATGATGAGAAAGACGCAGAAGATGCACAAAATTTGATCGCAAGATATCGATCGATCAGGAGAAAACACTAATGAGATTCAGCATAATAATGCCTGCTCATGAGGCTGAAAATAGAATAAAAGTGGCTCTTGATTCTATAAAGCAGCAAACCTTCAAGGATTATGAGCTTATCGTCGTGTGTGATTCCTGTACGGACCACACCGAGGAGATAGCAAAGTCCTATGGGGCTGTAACAAAAGCTGTAAATTTCAAGCAGGATGGATATACACGGAATACAGGTATAGACATGGCTCAGGGCGAGTGGGTATTATTCATGGATGACGATGATTGGTTTCTTCATGAGTACGTGTTAGCTCAGCTGGATGAGAAGCTGAAAGAGGTGCCAAATATTGATGTGCTGTGTTTCAGCTTTATATTTAAGGGCTGGATGTACGCAAAGCCTCAGGGAAATAATGGTTGCCGCTGGATAGCAGTATGGAATAAGTGCTGGAGACGTGAGTTCATAGGAAACACGAGGTTTTCTCATAGACATGCGGTATCTGATGTTGATTTTCACAACGCTATGTTTCATAAGCAGCCAAGAACATATAATTGGGATATGCCCATGTATTACTACAATTTCATGCGTGAGGGGAGCATATCCGAGGAAAGGTATAAAGGAAAACGTTAATGGGAATGGAACTTACAGATCTTACATGTGAAGAATGGTGCGAGCTTATGTGTGGAAAGCCTGAAGAAGACAGTGAAGAGGAGGAAGACTGAGCCATGAAAAGGGAGTACAATCCATATCGTGATCCAAATACAGGACAATTCGTAAGTTCTGGGAATAACACGATTGAGAGCAAGTACAAAAACATCAATCCTCATTACAAGAAAGATGTAGGTTATCTCGATGCTGGAGGTTACAACAATAACTGCGTTAAATGTGCCATTGCCTTTGAAGCGAATATGCGTGGAGATGACGTAGAAGCAAATGCTTTTGAATTTGGATCTCCTGAAGATATCAACAAAAGCAAGTCAATAACAAAAGCCTTCAATCAAGATGATCCTTGGGTTGTTGGAAGACCCAAGAAAGAATCTACAATAAGGGAAATAGAGCTGATGATGACAGAAGATTTTGGGGAGGGCAGTAGAGCAATCATCCAAGAGGGCGGTGGAGGTAGACGCCATACCATGAATGTGATAAATGATGGGGGCAATGTTATTGTCATAGACGCTCAAAACGGTACACATGGAAGCCTCAACAAAATGCTAAAGGGTATAGATACCAAGGGCATGATTCTGATAAGAACAGACACTCAGGACATATCACCAGATTATCAAGATTGGGCATACAAAAGGAGAAAACACTAATGGCTCATTACTTAATTCACGCAATGCCCAAAAGAATGTGGTATGTAGAGGGTTATTTGGTACCAAGTTTATTGAAGCAAGGGGTTGTAGAATCTAACATTTTAGTATATAATGATATTGATGGGGAAGGCAATCTTAGAGCTTGTATGAAGGCTTTTTCCTCTGTTCCGGACAATGGTGAAGGAACATGGCATTTACAAGATGATGTGTGCATATGTAAGGATTTCAAGATACTTACAGAAGCATTGGATTTCGGACTTGTGTGCGGATTCAGTAGCGAACTTTATGATGGTCCAGGCAGGATCGGAGCCGTACCTCTGAAGGATATGTGGTTTTCTTTTCCTTGTATCCGGATTCCAAATCAATATGCCCGAGCCTGTGCTGACTGGGTGATGAAGTATGTTGTTGGGAATCCTGTGTATAAACGATATTGGGAAGGTGGAGCCAATGATGATTGGGCTTTCCGAGCTTATCTAAGAGAAAAACACAAAGGTGAATGTGCGGTAAACCTTGCTCCAAACCTTGTAGATCATGTAGACTACTTGCTTGGAGGAGGCACTGGTAAAACGCCAAGAAAGAAGCCTTGTAGAGCCCAGTATTGGAAAGATTTTGATGTAGTAGAGGAATTGGAGGAAATGATCAATGGCTATTAGAGGGAACCCAAATGGTCATGGACCTCATGGGTATTTCAGAAAAGGTTCAAGCAAGCGTCGAGTTCAATGGGCGAGTAGTAATGAACGAGATGACGCTGAAGAAACAGAAGAATTTATTGAGAAAAACAGGGCTCGACAGATTGCTGAAGCAAAGAAGCAAGCTGAGGAACAGGAAAAACAACATAAACTTCAAGATCTTGATAAACAAATATCACAAATTGAGTACGCTATATCTAATCACCGTTTGGATTCTTACACATTAAAAGATTATGAGATACAGCTCAATAGACTGAAAAAGAAGAAAAAGTCTTTGGAATAACCACATAAGAAAGGAGAATAACAATGATAAAATTATCCGGAGCACCTATTGTTGAAAAGTACACTGAAGGAAAAAGACATGTTAGAGTCAGCCTTTGGTCAGATACCGAAGACGAGATGTCAGGAGTCACAACAGGTGAGAATATAGAAGGACTCAGTAAGAACGATGTTCTTACCATGGGTTCGACTGTTCTTACAATCGTTGATTCGAGTTTTGGGAAACTTGGAACCAACGGATCTTGGGTTTTCTAAGGAGGGATAGACAATGACAGATATGGAGATACTCGGGGCAGCGATGTCCTATACTGATAAGACAGTAGAAGGTGCTGGTGGACTCAAGGGTGCCAACTGTACTATACAGAGTATAGTTGATATTACAGGCGGTCACAGAGTCACCTTTGCCTGGAAGGACAATAATGATGATACCCAGACCAGTACTATGGATGTAATGGATGGTGAAAAAGGATCAACTGGTGAAACTGGTCCAGCTGGAGTAGGAATAGCAAGTATTGAAAAAACAGGAACCTCGGGTCTTGTAGATACATACACTATAACCTATACCAATGGAAATACAGACACTTTCACAGTGACAAACGGAAGTGATGCCACAGTGACAGTTGACTCTGAGCTGTCTGATGAAAGCGAAAATCCTGTACAGAACAAGGTCATCAAGGGTGTGGTTGACGATCTTGAAGAATGGACAACAGCCGAGGCTAAGAGCGCAAGTGGCAATCCCATCACGCTGACAGACGGAAGTGCAAGGAATGCAGAGGGGCTGTCTGTTGAATGTAATCCTAAGCAGAATCTGCATGGCTATGACCATCCGTGGGCAGGTGGAGCTGGGAAGAATAAGATTCCTATGACGGTGGCGAATATAAAGGCACTTAATGTTGTTGGTACATGGTCAGGAAACACCTATACAGTTAGAGGTGTAAGTTTTGAACTTTTAACTGATGAAGCTGGCAATATTACAGGCATAAAAGCAACAGGAACAGCAACGGGCGGTGTGGCTACGATTACACTTGTTGTAACCCCCGACCTTGACAGTGAAACGTCTTATATTCTTAATGGATGTCCGTCAAATGGTGGTGCAAACACTTATAACGTTCAATACTCAAACATGAGGACATATGCATATGATGATTTTGGGGATGGCGTCACTGTTCAAAAATTTGATTATTCTACATACCCTGAAGCACAGATAGTTATAAGAATAATATCTGGCTACGCAATCCCGTCAGGTGGTATAATATTCTACCCCATGCTCCGCCTTGCGTCCGTATCCGATGCAACCTTTGAACCCTACACCAACGAATGCCCCATCACAGGGCGAACGGAGTGCGTGGTGGATAGGGTAGGAAGAAATCTTGTCGATATTTCAGCTATATTAGACGGGAAAACTTTAAGCACCGAAGATGGTTCTGTACAGACTGGCACAGAGACAAGCTATGTGACAGAT
>JAEIGA010002883.1_pt1 | contig 27116 bp, 30 predicted proteins | sample 9270691 | NCBI WGS metagenome assembly JAEIGA01 (sample SAMN17057246, study PRJNA624740) | gut metagenome | biome: biome; isolation source: fecal sample | host: Bos grunniens | place: China: Xizang | collected 2019 | reverse complement strand
TGACATCCACCTGTACTCCTGGAAGGTCCCGTACTTCGGCGACTACACGAAGCCCTGGACCAACGCCCGCTTCTGCGAGTACTTCGGCATCACCGGTTTCGTCTCCGACACCGAGGCCGAGCCCGGCAGCGAGTGGGAGACCATACTCGTAAAACTTAGGAAATACGCAAAATGAGAGTTTCCGCAAAAAACCGAAAAACATTTTAATAAATATAGTGTAAAACAAAATAAAACGGCTATGAAAAACACAAACTACAGCGTAATGACTAACCAGCAGCTTACTAACCTTATTAAGGTTCAGGAAGACAGACTTACACTTATCAACAGCTGCATAAACGGACTCTATGACAACATAGGACCTTTCAGCGAAACGCAGGAAAACAGCCTGTACCGCTGGTACGATGAGAAACGTGAGATAGAGAATGAAATAGCAAAGATGAAGAAGGCTATGAAGGGAACTGTAAGCGGATCCATAAAGATAGACTTTGAGAACGTATCGAGGGAGGATCTTGACGAACTGTACAGGCACCTTAACAGGTTCACATTCTCCAGCGGAAGCATAAAATACGAGACAACGAGGAAATAATGGGAAAGAACGCCATCATAGGGGAACTCGCGAGGGGAAGACAGGTGGAGGAGATACTGGAAAGGAACAATATCTCCTCCCCATACGTATCCGATCTCGCGCAGGACATATACGTACAGCTGCTTGAGAAAGACGGCGCGCTTATAGAGGGCCTCTATGAACGGGGCGAGCTGCTGTATTTCGTGCGCAAGATGATAACCAACAACCTGTTCTCGGTAACCAGCCCGTACTACAGGAAGTACGAGGACTTCAGGAAAAGGTCCGACGAGCTTAAAGAATACGCAAACTACTGTGGAACAGAATGATTTCAACATATACGAGGTGATGGACGAATACGCGCCGGACTATTCGATATTCGACGAGGATTCCGACAAATTGAGGATACTTAAGAGAATAATATTCAATAAGCTTACCGAATCTGAACGCAGGATAATACTTTCGTACGCGCAGCTTGGCAACATAAGGGACACGGCGAAGCTGTTCCAGGTTTCGTCCACTACTATATACACCGAAATAAAAAGAATAAGGAACAAGATTTATGAGTACATTGATTGATATGCTTATAATAACCTGCATAGTCTGTTTCGTTATAGACGTATCAGGTTTCGTGCAGTCGATGAAAAGGCTGTACCTTAGGCGTTTCTGGAAAATGAAAAACCCAGACATAGGCTCTCTGAGCTGGAAACCGTTTGATTGCTCGCTTTGCAGTACCTGGTGGTCCTGCCTTTTGTACATTATAATAGCGGGACGTTTCACGCTCGTATACATATTGGTTGCCGCTACGCTGGCTATGGTTTCTTCCAACATAAGCGGGTTTATGCTGTGCATTAAGGATTTCCTGGCCGCGGTCGAATGCAGGATTCAAAAACTTATAGAAAAAATATGATATATTATTATGATTTATAACGAAGAACAATGGGAAGTGATTAAACAAGCTAGCCCTCATTTCAGGACGGCGAGACAGGATTACATCAGGAACGCCACAAGGCAGATGACAGAGCAGATAGTCAACGTATACGAGTCCGCCACGGGAAAGACCGTTATGTCAAAGGACTACAAGTGCGCGGTGTGCGTATTGAGGATCTACCAGACCATAGGAAAGACTTATTTCTCAGATCTGGCCGAGAGGGAAGAGCTTGAAAAAATTAAGATTGAAGAAAATGCCGAAAACAACGATAACGAAAAGCGTTTCAACGAACCCGACGACGGAGACGAAGACAAGGATACGCCAGATACTGGACAGGATAAGAAAAAACTGGCAAAAAGACGAAATAGTAGAGTGGGTAAGAAGTGAGTACGGCGTAAGCGAGATAACCGCCTGCAGGTACTACCACGACGCCCAGAAGATACTGCAGGACAACCTGCCGGATCCCGAGCTGGTCGACAAGATAAGGAACGAGCAGATAGCGAGGGTGACGGCGCTTGCGAGGAAGGCCGTAGAGAACGGCGACACTAAGAACGCCCTGAAGGCCTTGGATATGCTCAACAAGATAGCCGGCCTGTACACCGAGAAGCAGGAGGTCAACATAACTTCAGACACAATCAAATTTACATTCGATAGCTAAATGATTAAAACTTATATAGGTTACAAGCCGTTCGAACACCAGAAAGCTGTGCACGATTACATATCCGAAATCGGGCCGAAAGCCGGTTATATAATCTGTTGTAAGTCCAAACGTCAGGTTGGTAAAAGCGCTATGATAGAGCAAGAATTGCTAAGGTCTGCGATTAACAACAAGAATTCTACGAGCATATTGGTTACATTGACATATCCTAACTGCAAGAAGATTTACAATGAGATGCTTAACGGCATAAAGGGAACAGGCGTTCTGTCGAAAGAGAACGAATCCGATATGGAGCTTCATTTCGTAAACGGATCGACCATACTTTTCAAGTCTTGCGTGATAAAGGACAGACTTCGCGGATACACGATAAAGAACGGCGGCATATGCGTTGTGGATGAAGCCGCTTATGTACCAGACGACGTCTTCGCGATAATAGCGCCTTGGTGCGACGTGCACAAGGCCAATATGATTCTAGTTTCCACGCCAAGGCTGAAACAGGGTTTCTTCTACGAATACTATAATGAAGGGTGCAACGGGTCCAAGTCGGTAAAGTCGTTCGATTTCAACAATTACGACACTTCTTTCTTGTTGTCGGAAGAAAAGCTGGAACTGTACAGGAAACTTATGCCGAAGAATCAGTTCATAAGCGATTACCTCGGACAGTTTGTAGACGATCTCGGTTCCGTATTCGATTTGAGCAAGAATATTTTCATAACAAACGAAAGACCAGGCAACGACATTTTCATAGGCATAGACTGGGCTAACGGAAACAACGGGGACTATACGAGTATATCGGCTTTCGATTCTAAGGGCATACAGGTCGGACTTGACTATACCAACGGACTTTCGCCTATCGAACAGATTCAGTGGATTTCTAATATAATACACTCTAAATACGCTAAATACAAGATCATAAATATCATTTGTGAATCGAATTCCATAGGAACTGTATATATAGCCGATTTAGAGAAGGCGTTGGGCAGCGGCTATCCTATAACCAAGTTCAATACCAGTAATTCGTCCAAACGTGAGATTATCGAGTATATGATCAAGAGGATAGGCGAAGAATCCGTCAAATTCATAAACGATTCTGAATTTTATTCGCAACTTAGCGCATATCAGATGGAAATAACGCAGTCGGGACAGGTAACATATAACGGATACCTGAAACACGACGACTTGATTATGTCGTCCGCTTTTGCGCTTTACGGAATAAAGAAACTTGAGAAGACCGGAAATTACTCCGTCTCTGTACTGAGAGGAAGAAACAACGGCAAGTCAAAAATAAGAAACAACTACAGATGAGCAACGCAAAAAAGTCCTGGAGGGACGTAACAATAAACGAGTATTTCGAGCTGTTGGACATAGTAAACGACGAAACGCTCGAACCATATGACAAGGAAGTTAAGGTGATAGCTTTCGTGAACGGGATGGACGAGAACGAAGTCTGGAACCTTAACATAACGGATTTCAAGGCTTTGCAGGTGGGGAAGTCCTGGATGAACTCTTTCGACCTTAACGAGAAGCCCGTATTCAGGAAGATAAAGATAGGCGACATCAAATGCGACGTCAACGTTAACCTGCAGAACTTCACTGTCGCGCAGTACATAGATTTCCAGACATTCTGGCCGAAGCGCAGGGAGATGGAGAAGTATATGGGCAACATACTGGCCTGCTTCATAATACCCGCGGGCTGCAAGTACAACGAGGGATACGACATACAGAAGCTGTCAGCCTCCATAACCGAAAGCCTGGACATTATGACCGCTAACGAGGTGCTGCTTTTTTTTCTGGCCTCATATCTAAATTCAACAAGGGCTACGCTAATCTATTTGAGATTAATGATGATGAGGACTATGAGGCGAATGAAGAAACCGGAACAGAAGGAAAGGATGCAGGCCCTTATGCAGGAGATACAGGCGGCCCAGGAGAGTATTTTGGATGGCTTTCGCTCATTGACAAAGTGAGCGCGACGGTCAGGAAAAGCTGGGACGACGTGTTCTCTATGAACGTCTACGAGTTCTTCAACATAGTGTCCTACCTCAGATGGAAGGACGAACGTGAAAAACAACGCATACAGAGATGGAAGATGTCACAATAACGGTAAACGAATTCGGCAACACGCTGGCCGCGGTGAACACATACGTGAAGGGGCTTTCCGAGATATACAGGGACCTTCTCATAAGGGACGACAAGAGGTCCAGCGGGAACCTTATACGCAGCATACAGCCCGTAAACAGCGAAATGGAAGGAAGCAGGATAACCGGCGCTATGTCGCTGGCGAGCTACTGGAAATACGTCGAGAACGGGCGCAGGGCGGGCAAATGGCCTCCTTACGACGCGATACTCAGGTGGGTAACGGAAAAGCCCGTCATACCGAGGGCCGGCAAGGGAGGCAGGATTCCGACCGATAAGCAGCTGGCTTTCCTCATACAGAGGAAAATCGGTTTGGAGGGCATAAAGCCGGGCAACCAGCTTGCTGAGGCCCAGAGACTGGCTTGGCCGCGCTACGAATCCGTCATACAGGATGCGGTCGGCAGGGATCTTGGAGTCGCAGTGGACAAGCTGACTGTCCTTAAATGAAAGTTCCGCCCTTGATTCAAAACTCGCTTCTACTTACAAATTGTATGGATGAGATAATTTGTAAGTAGAAGCAGAAAATGAATCAAAAGTGATAAAATACATTCATAAAAACCTAAGCTTATATTTTTATATCTTATTAAAATCAATGCAAATAAAAAATGACATACGAATTCAAGACCTGGGAGACGATAAACCTGCCTGCTGTAAGCGGAGACACGTATTTTATCGTATATGATCACCAGACAAGTACGCCTGGAGACGATCTCAGCGGCATAATATATTCCGGACTTGTGCTGGACGGTTACGGCATACAGAACCTTAACGAGATACTTTCCCAGTACATACACCCTACTACGATAGTTTTCGACAGTTCCTTGTATCCGGACACGGCCTCTAACAAGAGGTTCTGGGTCTATTATACGCAGGACGACTGGGAAACGAGCACGTACGACCTCATAGATCTTATCTATGACTGGAGCTATACCGAGGGCGGCAGGGCAGTGCTTTCAGACCCTATAATAAACCTCCTTGACAACAGGCAGTTTTTCCTTTATACGATAAAGGCGGGTTCGCCCGACACACAGACGACGGTAACTATGAAGATAGGCGGGATAACAGTGCTTTCGTTCCAGATAAGCGGATATACGTACTACAACGTGGTGGAGGATCTTTCTCAGCAGCTGTATCCTGGAGAGTTCACATACGCTTATTCATACGATTTCTTCGTTGACAGGGCCGTCCCTATCGAAGGCGTAAACAAGATTACCATAGGGCCTTCCACATATTACGTGACCAACACCTGCTACAGGTATTGCCTTTATTACCTTAACCAGTACGGCGGATGGGATTCGCTTCTGTTCAGGGGCCGCGAGCTCAAGACCGACGACTTGAACAGGTTTTCATATAAGAAGAACTATGTGGCGAATTCCACAGATTTCTGCAAGGTCGACTACCTTACTACTATCGCCGAGAGATGGTCCCTTAACACTTCGTTCCTCGCTGACAACGAGAGCGACAAGATGATAAACCTTATGGCTTCCAACACTATCTTCATCCACGATCTGGAGACCGGTCATATAGCCCCTGTCAACATAACCAATTCTTCCTGCGAACACAAGAACTACAGGAACCAGAACAGGAAAATGTCGACATACAGCATAGAAGTCGCGGCTTCACAACCAAAATACAGAGTATAACAATGATTGAACTTTATATAGAGAACAGGAAAATAGACATAGCCGAAGATCTCGAGATTAACTTCACGTACGAATCTATAGATCCAGACAAACTGTCTTCTATAAAGAACTCTTTCTCGAAGACAGTGAATATTCCAGGGACGCCGAATAACAACATAACTTTCGGGCACATATTCAGGTCCGACAAGTACATACCAGCTAACGCCCTTGAGAACATAGAAAGCGGATACGACCCGCACAAGAAAGTCAACTGGTTCATAAACAAGAACGGAACGTTGATTAACAGGGGATACTGTACACTCAACAATATACTGATACAGAATGAAAGGAAGATAACTTATCAGATTACGTTATACGGAGGCATAGGCGAGTTCTTCTATGCGTTATCTTACAACGATGACGGTTCGCCGAAGACCCTGTACGATGTGTTCTTTAACTGGTATCCTAAGACTTCCCTTGTCGGTCACGGCTCCGCTTTGAGCTTCGGTTCCGAGCAGACGAAGACCCTTATGAAATGCTCCGCCGACATAGTTTCGCAGGCGTATCATTCTTTGAGCCCTGAATACAGGTACACCGGAACCACCGATTTCGAAAGGGACGTTGTTCCTGTTCCGGCTTATTGCGGAATATATGAGGATTTCGACGCCACAAAGATGCTCGTTTCAACTTTCAACCAGAACTATAATCCCGCTACTCCTGTCATAAGTCCGGCGACAAAGGCTTTGCTGCAGAATTCGTTTCCGGATTCCGTTACCGACAGTGACGGCTCTGTATATTACACAGTAGGAAGCACATTCTCCCAGTCAGACGCTTACAGATACGGAGTTGCGACATTTTCCAGGGAACTTGAGCCTTCAGAAGCAGGTGACCTTAGGGTCAACGAGCTTCCTTTCGCTATGAGGATGTCGAAAATGCTTTACGCAATATCACAGCCTGAAAACAACGGAGGATATACGGTAGACTGGGACGCTAGCGTACTCGATTCGTATTACTGGAAATACGGATGGGTCGTGTTGGGAAAGATAAAGCAGGAACGCGAAAAATACAGCGTAGCCGCTTTGGCGCCGGTAGAAGGATATGACGGTTTCGAGAACACGGTAGACATAACGACCGCTAATACGATAGATTCAAGCTATTGTCCGCAGTATACTTTGTATTCCGGCCAGCTTTCTGAAGGGAACTACCAGTTTTCTGAATGGATTACGCCTAACGCTATGCTTAAAACGGCTGCCGGCGTGAAGCACTGGGTTCCCGCGCAACCAGGTCATTCGAGCCATTATGAATGGGACTATTACGGTTGGGACTACTATTACACACAGGCCAGGGAACTTTTCTCGGGAAGCTACTGGTCAGGAACAGGCAAGGGATTCGAAAGATGGAACGTGCAGGTAGTTATTAACCGCGTATACAGCGGAACGTCGCTTATTTCAGAGTTCGCCGATGTTTTCTACTACAGGAACCAGTCTTCTTCTTTAGGAACTCCTAAGCAGAACCCGTTTAACAAGCCTAACGTATATAACGGGGTGAAGAATTCCCTTATTTCAAGGATAAACTCCGAGTTCGGAACGAATATCACGGATTTCAACGTGCATAACTGCACCCTTGAAATGAGCGACAAACAGGGTTACGCTAACAACAACTACGAGATAGAATTCGAATGCGACCCGGTTAACGTAAAGAGGAATTTCTATACAGGAAACGCTAATATCGAAATAAAGCAGGACCAGAAGATATTTTTCGTGCAGTGGGAATACAGCTCGAGCACTTCTAATTTCACTTCCGGCGTATACGGCGAAGACAATCCTAATTCGTTGCTTACATTAGGATTCATTTCATCTGTATTGAAAGACAAGCTTACGCTGTTCTCTTTCACCAACGGTTCTCAGAGTGTTTTCAAGAAGCCTTCCGCTAATCCGACTACCACATACGTAGAAGATGATCAAGGATATTGGTTCGCTAACTTTATGTCTGAAAACAGTCCTAACGGCATTTTCATAGCGAAATCCACCGGCTTCAATATACTGAACGTTAACAAGAAAATCTTGTTCGCTAATTCCTCATCTCCTATGAAATATCTTGCCGATTTTTGTAAGCTTTTGAACCTTAAGTTCATATGTGACAATACAAAGAAAACCGTTTATATCAGGAGGATTAAGAATTACTATAAAAACAACGTTATCGACATAAACGATAAGGTGGACTTAGGAAGAGACATCAACGTAAAGCCTGTACTTACGGACGCTAAGAATATAGTTGTAGGGCTTGAGACTGTCGACACTTATCCTGTCTACATATTCAACAAGACTTCGAGGGAAAAGTTCAATAAGGCGAAATACGACACCAAACTGGAGTACGCGGTAAAAGATACGGAGCTTCTTAACAACCTCGTGTACAAGAACGCGATCGACTGGCAGTTGTCGGGAACTTATTTCAACATCTATCCGCAGGTTCCCAGACCTTACGCAGTTCAGTCTATAAGCTGGACTTTGTTCGACACCGCTAATTCACAGGCCGATGAAATAAAGAGCAAGGAATTCTTCACGTCGGGCGCTCCTACTTTGGATTCAGCGCTTTCTGCTACGACCGATTTCCTTCCGAAGCTTTCTATGTTCGACAATTCAAACAAGAACGTCGATCTGAAGGATTCGCTTATATTCCTTAACGGTTTCGTCAGTAATTACGACTATACTGTTACCGGTACCGCGAAAGTTACTTTGGAACCTGATTCTATAGATTCGAGCCACTACATAAATTCAAGCGGAACCCGTACAAGCACTCAATACCAGGACATATACACTTACACTATAGTTCCTGGAACAAGCTATTACGTTACCGCTAGTAACAACAATAGTTATACTTCTTATATAGTAAACTACTACAACAGCGGCGGAACCAGAATAGGAACACAATATTCGCAGACGAATGCGAACTATACGGATGCCCCGCTTACCATACCTGCAAACGCCGTTTCAATGAAGTGTAATTTCAGGAAAACCGACACTACTGCCAAGATACGCATAGATTCCAATACATACGCGATTTCTCCGAAAGTTATATTTACCAATGATACGGTTGAACAGTATTACCTTACCGGAGGAAGATGCTATATGAGTGATTTCAAGTACAATGACAATTTCGCTTCTTGGGGCTGCTATTCAAGCGATCAGAAAGGCTCAGCTACTTCTTGGGTGTTGCCGTTCTTTTCAAGAGACCTATACAACATATGTGATTCAAGCGATAACTGGAGCACTATGCCTTACAAGGTGGCGAGCTGGAACTTAGTAAACCAGGACGGACTCGACGGCGTATACGACCTTATGAACACTGTTTTCGTAAAGAGCCCTGCGTATTCTTTCTCCAAAACCGTAAGCGATACAGCAGGTGTTACGGCAAACGAATACTCTGTAAACGGAATACCACAGGATGAGCCCGACCAGACCAGGATATATGACACAATATGGAAAGGCTACCTTAACGAGCTATACGGAAGAAACGTAAGGGACGTTACTGCCTATGTGAATCTTTCCGAGTTCAGCGATCCAAACGAGATAATGCGCAACATATACGGCTGGCAAGGTCACAAATGGGTAATAACTAAAATGTTCAATTACAAGACAAGCAATATAATGAATGACAGGTTCACTAAAGTGACCTTGCATAAAATTGCAAATATAAACAATTGGGTATAAAATGGATACACAGACCGAAATCAAGAAAGTCATAACGGTTGACCTCGGCAACACAGCCACCAGCCTTAAGGACTACAAGAAACATATAGACGACCTCAGGGGTTCCTTGCTGCAGCTTGACGAGACCAGTGAGGAATACAAGAAAATATCGCAGGAGATAAAGAACGAGCAGGACAAGCTTAACGAGGTTATGAAGGCGGGCAAGTACGACGTCGACCAGGCGGAGGGTTCGTACAACCAGCTGACAAAGACTATGTCCGAGCTCAAGAAGGAATGGAAAGCCACAGGCGACGAGGCAAGGCGCGCGGAGCTCGGACAGCAGATACTGGATATAAACAACCAGCTCAAGGAGCTCGACCAGTCTACCGGCGACTTCCACAGGTCTGTAGGCGACTACGCCAACGCTTTCGAAAAGGCTTTCGACAAGTGCCTTGACGGGGTGAAGAACCTCGACGGCCCGATCGGCGACCTCGGCGGGACCGTGAAGAACCTGCTTCCTGTGATAAAGAGTGTCAACCAGACGGCGGTGGCCGGTTTGAGCGGTGTAAAGAAAGCTTTGGCCTCCACAGGTATAGGCCTTCTTATCGTTGCCGTAGGCGAGTTGGTGGCGCACTGGCAGGATTTATTGAATATCGTAGGCGTTTCCCAGGAGGATATGCAGGAATTCAAGGAAAAGGCGGTCAACGCGCTTAAGAACGTCGTATCTGGCGCTGTCGGCGTTGGAAACGCGATAGGCAATTTCCTGTTGGCTCCGATAAGGGCCACCATAGAGGCTTTCAAAGGATTGGGCAGCATTATCAAGGACGTCTTCACCGGTAATTTCGACAAGGTCAAGGAAGACGCCACAGCGGCTTTCGAAGCCATAAAGTCGATAGGCCAGAAGGCCATAGACTTCAGGGGCAATTATGAGCAAGGCAGGGAAATCGCCGACAATATGATAGCCACCATAGAGGAAAGAATGAAATCCCCGGAAACAGAGGAGAAAGCCACTGAGATAGGAAGGACGGTAGGCAAGGCCATAACGAACGGCGTATCCGAGGAAGTCGACAAGGTAGAGGAGAAGATCGATTCGACCACGCAGTCTATATTGGACAGGCTGCACAAGCGCTATACTGACGAAATGGAACTGCTCAAGGAGAAATACGAGCAGGAAAAAGCTTTGCTCGAGCAGTACGGCCTCGACACCACGGATCTTACAAGGGAATTCGAGGAGGAAGCTGAGAAGATAATCGACAAGAGACTGGAAGCGGAGCGCAACGAAACTATAGCTATGCAGAAGGAGGAGGAGAAACGCACCGAAAACGCCAAGAAGGAGGAAGAGAAGCGCGCCAAGCTGAAGAAAATGGAGCAGCAGGCTCTGCTTGCCAACACCGCGGCATTGTTCGGGGCCCTTGCCGATATGGCTGAGGAAAACAGTGAGGAGCAGAAAGCGTTCTCGATTATGCAGACTATCCTTAACACACTCCAGTCCATTATGGGAATCTGGGCCGGATATTCCGAAATGGGTCCTTGGGGCGTGGCAGCCGCAGCCGTGCAGACCGCGGCCGTGACGGCGACAGGTATAGCCACTATAGCGAAGATGAAATCGACCACCAAGGAATCGGCCGGATCCGGCGCTTCCATAAGCGCACCGCAGACAAGCGCGCCGACAATGACCAGCGTAAGCCCGCTGCTTAACGAGCAGGACGATTTGAACAGGCTGGAGGCTTACGGACAGAACACCCAGACGCAACAAAACATAAGATGCTATGTGGTCGAGCAGGACATAAGCGACGCGCAGAACAAGGTGCAGGTCGTGGAGGACAACGTGACGTTCTAAAGTTTAATTTCTGTGTATCAAAAAGCCCGTATTTCGATTATACGGGCTTTTCTTTTTCCGGTAATGTAATTTATCGTCTGCGCGCTGAAAACGTCCGTATCGCGACGAAACGGGCCTTAAACCTGGTTTTTCGCTATCCTTTCTCCCGCATAGGAACGCAAGGCCCTGTACGACTCCTCGATGCTGGCAGCCATTTTCCTGTAAATCTCCATAACACCGCCCCTGGTCTCCATAGGCCGCCTTTCGATATGGCCCACCTCAGATTCGCCGTCTATCTTCTTCTCCGTATCCAAAGCTATGTACAGTATCGAGTTCACTATGTCCCTTAACTGGTCCCTGTCGACCGGCACGCCGTTCTCGCGGTCGAGATCGAGGTAGTACAGCTGCCTTACCTGCCCGAACAGCCTGCAGAAACTGTCCTCGGCGCTGTCACTGGGAAAGTATAAACCTGTTTCGTTGTTCATATTGTCTTTCATAACATATGTTTATTTTATCTATTCCTGTTTTTTTCCGGCTTGATTTTCTAATATCTTTTAAATAATATACTTTAAATCAAAAAACAATTTATATTTTATAATATATAAATCTAAACTCAGACCCCCCCCAACGCTACTATTATATCTTGATTTGAAAAAAATGAACAGTTTTGAAAACCAGATATATAATTATAAAGAACAGTAATTAACGATGAAGAAAACGCAAGAGGAAGAGGAACTTTACAAGCAGTACAAGAAGTATATCAGGTCTAAGGAGTGGAAACAGATAGCGCAGCGGGTAATGGAACGCGACGGCTGGCGCTGCCGCTGCTGCGGAAGGACCAGGGACGAAGCCAAGCTTTCGGTGCACCACAGCACCTACGAACATTTGTTCGACGAGCAGGACAATCTCGGTGACCTGATTACCGTCTGCACGACTTGCCATCTGTGTATACACCGCAACAGGAACAACTGGCAGCGTTTCCGCATTTCCGCGAAAAACTGAAAAACTTTTTAATAAATATAGATGAAAGGACGAAATTTTCCGGATTGGAAACAAGTCCGTATATTTGAAATGTAAGACAAAAGATTGTAAAACATAAATTTAAGTAACTATGAACAAGAGATTTTTTATTATCGCTATCATTTTCGCGATTTTCTCAGTAAGCGCAATGGCGCAGCTTAACGGCACAGAGGTTAAATCACCTAAAGAGGTTATGAAAGTTAACAGTAACGCCTGGATATATGAGACGTCTCGCGGATATGAAATCTGGGCCAATACCGATAATATGTTCGACGACGGTTTTAACAAGATAAACTTGGGAAGGACGAAAGAGGAATGCCTGGCCTCGTTGAACGATATTATGTCGATATGCGAAAACGCTTCTACTGTCGTGGTAAATCAAGCCACAGGAACAGTGACTATAATGGGATTCAAAGTAGACGGAAAGGAAATAGTTTTCAAAGAAGATGAAAAATATGGTTCAAGCTGTTTGAAATACAGGTATATAAAAAAGATTGTATCATATTTCGAAAATATAGCTGAATGATATGAAAAAGATACTATTTATACCTTCTACGACAAGCGGCGGCGTGTATTTCTACAGGGCGTATATGCCGATGAAACAGCTTACGCTGCAATATCCAGAGGATTTCGACATAACAATCAATTCATCTTTAAGCTTTACGGAATCCGACTGCGAATACGCGCGCGGATTCGATATTGTAATCGTCCACAACGGCCTTTTCTCTGCCGAGGTGCAGGAAAGGTTCTGGAAGATGCTCATATACCTCAAGAAAAAGAAAGTGACGCTCATATTGGATTTGGACGACTATTGGGACTACGGTACGCAGCACCCTTATTACGAAGTGTGCAGGTTCAACGCCTTCCCTGAAAAGATGATGATAAATTTCAAGCTTTTCGATTACGTGACCACAACGACTGGCTGGTTCAAGACAGTAATATCAAAGTATTTCGACAGCAATAACGTAATCGTGTTTCCTAACGCCTTACCGTCGGAAAGCCAGTTCACTCCTATGAAAACCAAGTCAGACAAAATAAGGCTCGGAATAACAGGAGGAAGCTCACACACGGAAGACATAAAGCAGGTGCTCGGTTTCGGCAGGATGCTTACCGAAAAACAGTTAGACAGTATAGAGCTTGTATTCTGCGGATACGACAATGAAAACGCGGAAAAAGTGACGTTGGACGAGAACGGTAAGATATTGTCTAAAGAGAAGATGGACGAGAAAGATAACTGGTGGTGGAAGACGGAACAGTCTTTCAAGTCCTGCTTCAGGAACTACAGGAGAGTCTGCACGAAGTCGATAATGGACGGGGAATACGGAAAAATCTACAACGACATAGACGTGCTGCTTGTCCCGTTGACGGACACTTATTTCAATGCCTGTAAGTCTGAGCTTAAGTTCATAGAGGCCGGATTCACGAACACGGCCGTCATAGCCAGCGCGGTTAAGCCGTATTCGTTGTGGGGGATCGACGGAACAGACTGCATAATGGTCAGAAAACCTGCTCCTGAATACTGGGCACAGGCGGTAAAAAAGATATTGAACAAGAAAGGACTGCTTGAATACATAAGGGACAACAACCGTAAAAGGATAACGAAAGAACGATCATTGGAAAGAATAACAGGCGACAGGGCGCAGTTCCTGTTGTCGATATAGTTCATAGTTTATTTAGTCTTTGTTTTTCCGGCTGCCGAAAGGTGGCCGGTTTTTTATTAAACGAAACCAAAAATAACTATATTTAATGATAAAATACGCGCTAAATGATAATAGTTAGAGATAAAAACGAGGAAAACACCGTATATTTTCCCCAGAACCTGTATACGAACAGCGATTACTACGATTTGAAACTGCGCGACAGGGGAACGAACAAGGAATACGACTTCGAAAACCTGGAAGACAGGCACCTTGTCCCTTACGGATTCTACACTTTCTTCCTGGACTTCAGTTCCTGTCCGCAGGGGGAATACGAGTATTTAATAGCGGATTCACATAAAGATACGGTAGGCACCGGAATCATAAGGCTTAACAGCCTTGAACCGGACAATGTCTGCTACGAAGCAAAATTTACATATGACACGATAAATGGAAAATAACGTTAGCAATGGAAAAATGAGGGTTTCGCTTTTGGCTATAGACCCGTTCGTTGTCACCAACATAGTGGAACCTACAGAATACAAGCCCAAGGACAGGGATTTCGTCTGCTGGGGCGAGAACAACAACTATCCGGACTATCTCAATGACCTGTACAAGAACGTGGCGACTCTCCACACCATCATAGACAGGATGTCGAAGTACATATGCGGAGACGCAGTCACTTGCGGCATAGAGAACCTGAAGGAAACCGTAAATTCCAAGGGAGACACCATCGAAGACATAGTCAAGTGGATTTCTCTGGACCTTGTAAAATACAACGGTTTCGCGTTGAACATAGTGAAGAACAGGCTCGGAACCGTTGCGGAGATTTACTACCTCGATTTCAAGAAAGTCAGATCTAGCGAAGACGGGGACAGGCTTTACTATTCCACAGACTGGTCGAAGTCTTTCGGCAGGGTTAAATACACGGAATACGAGAATTTCCTGCACAGCGACAAAGCCAGCACCATATTCTATTACAAGGAAAGCGTTAACACCGTGTATCCGGAACCTATGTACGCGGCAAGCGTTGTGGCCTGCGAGATAGAGAAACAGCTTAACACCTATCACCTTAACAACATAGTGAACGGATTCGCCAGCAATTACATTATAAACTTCAACTCCGGAATTCCTTCCGACGAGATTAAGCTTGAAATAGAGGACGAAGTTTACGACAAGTTCTGCGGTTCTGAGAACGCCGGACGTCCTATGTTGTGTTTCAACGACACGAAGGACAACGAGACGACAGTTACTAAGATAGACGCCGACAGCTTCATAGACAAATACAACAGTTTGGCGAACAGGACGAAACAGGAGATTTTCACCAGTTTCTGCGCCACCCCGAATTTGTTCGGTCTCCCCACCGAAACAACCGGATTCTCGGAACAGGAATACAACGAAGCTTACAGACTTTTCAACAAGACCGTAATAATGCCTATGCAGAAATCGATATTAAGGTCTTTCGACAAGATTTTCGGTGTAAAGGATTCGATAGTTATAGCGCCTTTCAGCTCAACCGCTTTGGAAGAAGAAAAATAATTAAACATATATGACGAATATACTTATAACAAGCCCTGACTTCATAAGGCTTAATAGCAACATATCCGACAACCTTAATTCCAAGGTGCTCGCTACGGCGATACGTGAAGTCCAGGAGAACGAATTGCAGGAAGTCATAGGACAGGTTATGCTGGAGAAGATAAAGGAGCTTATAGCCTCGAACGAGATAGAAAACGAAGGCAACGAATGGTACAAGCTTCTTGTCGAGAAGTCGCAGTTTTTCGTGACCTACAGGGTAATAGCCGAGCTTACTGTTATGACTTCGCTTAAAATCGATAACGCCGGTGTGGTTCAGAGCAGGGACGAATACCTCGACAGCGTAAGTATGGATGACACTATGACATTGAAAAAGTATTATGACACGAAAGCCGACCACTACTGCTATATGCTTCAGAACTTCATATTGGAGAACCTCGCGCACTATCCTGAGATAACCACGTCGCAATGCCATAAGATACGCGCGACTTTGTATTCCGCGGCTAACCCAAGCGTATTTCTCGGCGGCAGGCGCGGACGCGGTCTTTGGAGAATGTGGCCTTATAGAGTTCAACCGGGTATAAACTGGCCGTAAAATTAACTTTTTGACTATGACGCTTTTAGAGACAATAAACTTGCTTAATTGGGTTGCACAGAACCAGCCTAACGTCAATGAGATAGTGAAATCAGGTGATATTTTCGACCTTAACAAGGAGGAATATCAACAGAAGTACTCGGCTTTCTGCGTGCAGCAGAACACGCACAGTATCAGCGAAGACTTCACTACATTCTCGTTCACACTGTTCTATGTGGACAGGCTCACTTTGGACAAGTCAAACAAGCTCGAGATCCAGTCTACCGCCTGCGAGTTTTTCCAGAACCTGATCAAGACCATAATGCAGAAGTTCGAGAACCTTAACTGGACTAACGGCGAGGTGACCACTTTCACAGAAAGGTTCAGCGCGGAATGCGCCGGAGCTTTTATGACCTGCTCGATAACCACTAAGAACCAGAGCATATGCGCTATGATAAAGCAGGAACTCGGTGAGTTCGCGCCAAAAGAATATTCAGACGACTGGTTTAAGTGGGTCGAGAAATACATTTAAGAAATACATTTAGGTAAACTGAAATAATGTTTTCTATATTTAGAATAAAAATAATCGATTAATAAATGGCAGATTTCAGTAATATAATTCAGGAAATTAACACCAATTTGCCTGACAACAACACCCAATCTATCACAGCCGCCAAGTTGAGAACCACTTTGATAGACTTGACTAATACGATTGAGGACCAGCAGAGTGATTTTGAGACTGAAGCTATGGCTGATATACAACCAGCTATTGATTTGGTTGAAAACGGAGTTAAGTTTGAAACAAATCAGTTAATAACTGACACTAAGATAGTGAATAATGTAACTTCTGGCGGAGTTAATGATGTTCTTAGTGCTGAAATGGGTAAACAAATTGCTGATAATTTATCTTCAATTAGTAAAATAACTGACTATACTACGATAAGTCCGCAGGCGGGCGGTGTCTATACTTACATTCAAAATAGAAATGTTGGTGATGTTATAGAGCAAGTTAATGAATCAGTATCTGCAAATTGGACACTTTTAAAATATTCAATAGATGAAACTAAAACTTATTATGGCACTTTAAAACCAAGAATAGAAGCTAATTTAACTACTTATACATATTTTTGGGGTGATGCTGATGGGTTGCTGTTAAAGAAAGAAAAACAAATGGGTGGAACTAATTATGACCAAAATACTTGGACCAACTATGAGTTAGTTCCCCCTCAAGGAGCAGTTACCCTTTATGTTATGGCAAGAACAGCTTATGTAAATAGATATTCAGTTTCTACTGTTGAATTTATTAATGTAGCAGAAATACAAAATGATTTAAGCAATCTTGAAGAAAGTAAAGTTGATAAATCAGAATTAAAGATTAGAAAACCTTTATTTCCAATTCAGAAATTGTTTAAATATATAAATCCTAGTACCATTAATTCAGAAGGAATGAATATTGAAGAAAATCTAACCACATCTTCAAATTATCTTATACTTAAATATGAAGTTAAACCAATAACAAAATATATATTGGCAGGAAAATCAAGTTCTTCTAATATAACAAATGTATATGTCTATTATTGGGCTGATTCAAGTGGAAATTATATCAGTAGAAATATATCTATTCAAGGTTCTAATTTTGAATGGGGTATAAGCGAAGAATATGGTATTATTTCTCCTGAAAATTCTAAATATCTTTATGTATTGGTTCCAAGGCAATTAAATTCAACTTCAACAAATGTAAGTAATATTTGGAATTATACTGTTTATGAAGAAAGTTCAGTAAATAGTCAAGAAGAATATGATAATTACTTCAAAGACAAAAAAGAATTGACTTTCTTGTCAATAGGAAACTCGTATTCAGAAGATATGTTTGGCTATGTTCCATACATTATGAAGAATTTAGCACCTGAAGTTAAACTTACAGGTCTTATGCTTATGCAATCGGCAAACACTTCTGCAAATCCTCCTGAAGGTATTGCTGAATCTCATTATAGAAATTTTGTCGAAAATAATGCTGTATATTTCTATTCAAGATGGTATTCTGATAGGGTTGCCTGGAGACAAAGTAGCGGATATAATGTATCAATAAAATCTGCTTTGAAGGGAAGAACTATAACTATTGAAGGTAGTGAAGAAGTAGAAGGGGATTATATTGACCCACAAAATCGTCCAAAAATTGACATAATTTTCCTTCAAGCAGCAGCTTCATCAGCAAGGGCTTCATTCAAATTTACTACAGGATTGATGAAAAAGATAACAGATTGGTTGGGCTATCCTGTGCAATTTGCTTTATTCTCTACTCCTTACAGAGCTTCAAATGGAAACAATGGAAATGCTTATTCTAATGAATACATTATGTCAAATGCACTCGGAAACTTAGAATATGCAAAAAGATGGATAAAATCGACACAAAGTTCGTTCTTGATTTCAGGTTGTGCAGCAATACAAAATGCAAGAACTATAGAAGCACTTAAATTGACAGGTTCTTATATGGAACAAGCAAATAACACTTCAGGATATGGTTATCTTAGTTCTATTGATGGAAACCATATATCTGACGGTATAGGAAGACAAACAAATGCATATGCTGTTGTAGGAACATTACTCAAAAATATGGGTATGAATTGGAAAGGAATAATGGGTGATAAAACTGTTATGACAGGACCTGAAGTTAAATGGATAAATTGTCCACACGCACACCCAGGTACTGTAGCCACTAATGGAAATCCAAATGTATATGGAACAGATGCTGATACAGTTGCATTGGCTCAATATTGTGCTGCTATGGCAATTGAACACCCAACTTCAGTATATGATTTATCCAATTATAATACTGAAATAGACTTGACAGACACAGAAAATATAAATGTCGAGACTATGGAGTTCAAGAGATTCATAAGAATATCTAAGACATTGGCAGAAGGTGTTACAAGTTCAGATACAAGATATTATATTATGGAAGGAGATGATTTTGACACAACATTGACTGGCACAATCACTTCAGTAAAAGTTTTGGTTGGTGATTTGGACATTACAATGATGGCTTATGATCAGGAAACCCAAACAATACACATTGGAAATGTTAGTGAAACGGTAACCATAACCGTAGAATAACTAAAAACAGGGGTCAAAAGCCCCTGTTTTCACAGGCAAGTGGCCGAGTGGTCGAAGGCGACGGTCTCCAAAACCGTTTTGACTAAAGTCAGCAACGTGGGTTCGAATCCTTCCTTGCCTGCAACAAAATCAAGAAACAACGGAAAATGAAGAAAAACTGCTGCCAGAAATCACTTAACAGGCATTACCTTATAGCTTTCTGGGTTACATTGGCTTTGGCTATAGGACTTATAGTAGGCGGAGCGCTGACTCCACCTAGGTTCGTCATAGACGGGTCCGTATTCACCGCCGTAGGCCTTCTGTTCCTTTGGCCGACACTCGCATTCGGCGCTAAGGCCGTAGAGGACGGCAGGATCGCCAAGTTCCGTTTCGGTCACGGATCGATTAACATAGGACAGGACAGCGACGGAAACGGGCTTGATGACAACTATGAAAGAAGCGACGATTACGGACAGGAATAAAACTTGAAATTATGTACAACTGGAAATACTTCAATTTAAAAGAGTTGACTAAATCAGAGACAGCTGACAAGCTTGGCTTTATAAATATTCCTACAGAAATTGAAAAACAAAACATTAATGATTTAATTGTCAATGTACTAGACCCTTTACGTGAAGCTTGGGGCAAACCAATAAGAGTAACTTCTGGATACAGATGCGCTAGACTTAATGAAGCTGTAGGCGGCGTTAAGAATTCACAGCACAAGTTCGGACAGGCTGCGGATATACAGCCTTTGGACTATTCGTTGATGAAAGAATTTAAGGCTTTCGTAAGAGACTGGTGTAAAGACAAGGAATTTGATCAATGCATAATCGAGTATAATTCTTATGTAGAATGGATTCATATAAGCTACAGAAAAGATAACAACAGAAAGAAATTATTCGAGATACACAATGAACAGGACTGAACTTATAAACAAACTTATACGCAAGAATAACTATTCTTCTTACCTGGAAATAGGACTTGACTCCGGATCGAATTACATTGAGATACAGTGTGCGGAAAAGGAGTCCGTCGATCCTTTTTTCCCCGAAGACCATAATGGATGGGATATGGGTATGAAGAACGGACTTCCCCAGCATATAGCCAGGCTTCTTACATATAGGATGACGAGTGATGATTTCTTCGACAAGTGCGATAGGAAATACGACATAATTTTCATAGACGGACTGCATACTGAGGAACAGGTTGGAAAGGACATAGTGAATTCTCTTAGTCACCTGAACGAAGGCGGGATAATAGTCGTGCACGACTGTCTTCCACAGTCAGAGGCCGCGCAGAGAGTGCCAAGGATACAGTCGGAATGGAACGGCGATGTATGGAAGGCTATAGTCGAGCTGACGAAAGAAGGCCTAGGAATAGAGGTTGTAGACTGTGACTATGGTGTAGGCCTGATAAAGCAGTGCGGTTTTAACAAATATCCGGAGAAATGTGATGTAGAATGGTCTGATTTCGAACAAGATAAGGGAAAATATATCAACATAATTTCGGTAAACGACTTTGAACTTAAGTATCTGGTTTAACACATTTAATGTTTTTTATATATTAAAAAGAACACGAGTTTAATTATTATGATGAAATTACCGGTATATGAGGCTTTAGTTGACGACGCTGACTGCGGGATTTGGAAAATCTCGCTGGTCGACGATCCCGCAGTCGAGAGCAACTTCTTGTATTTCAACAGCGACAAGAAAAACGTATGTTACGCTGTCGAAGACGAGGACAAGCATATAGTCACTGGCGTACTTATGCGCGCCGACTTCCCCATATACAGGAACGATGGTGGATACGAGTACTATATCAGGTATTCCAAGGAGACTATACGTATAATGGCGGAGAAGATGATGAGCGACAACACTTTCAACAACATCAATCTCCAGCACACGGACGGGACTGACGTCGACGGTGTCAATCTCTGCCAGATATTCATCAAGGACAGCGAGGCGGGAATAAGCCCTAAGGGTTTCGAAGACATAGAGGAAGGCTCGCTGTTCTGCACCTATAAAGTGGAGAACCCCGAGATATGGGATTCGATAAAGCAGGGACTGTTCAAGGGATTCTCACTGGAAGGTATTTTCGATATGAAGATGTTGCAGATGCACAAAGATAAAAATTCATTACGTAATATTATGGCAAAATTATTCAGCAAATTCCTTAAGTCATTGGTCAAATGCGAAAGCGTTATGACGGACAAGGGGAAAATCTATTGGGTAGGCGACGCCGATCTTGAAATCGGAGACGAGATCTTCTACGACAAGGGCGAAGAGATAATCAAGGTCGAAGACGGCGACTACAAGCTCGAAGACGGTACCGTAATCACGGTCAAGGAAGGCCTTGTGTCAGCTATCACCAAGGCTAACGGCAGGTCTGAAGGTGAGCTCGGTGAGTTCGCTAAGAAAAACACAGGCTGCGAGGAAGAGGTTATCGTAGATGAGCCTAATGATGAGACTGTTGTCGAAGAGCCTAAGGACGAGAAATACGACGAGCTTAAGGCAGACATCGACGACTTGCGCAAAGAGCACGACGAGCTCAAGGGTATGTACGAGGATATGAAGAACACTTTGGACGCTATCCTTAACAAGCCGGCCGCTGAGCCTATCGTCGAGGAGTTCAACAAAGTAAGTAAGGAACCGCAGACCGTAATCCCTAAGTTCGGTTCAAAATCACGTTTAAGCAAATAACCTAAAATAAGACAAAAAATAACTTTTTAATAAAATGGCTTTGAGTTATAATGTTTCAGCTCTTCCTTCATATGTAGAGCAAAGACGTCCGGAATTAATCGCTAAGGCTGTAGTCGGTGCAAAGTCAGCTAATCTTTTCACTCTTCAGTCAGGCATTAAAGGCCCTACCGCTTTGAACCTTATCAGTTCTAACATCGTTTTCGGTGACGGTGCTACCTGCGGCTGGACAGAGTCAGGTGCGACAAGCCTTTCTCAGGCTATCTTGACCCCTAGGGCACTTAAAATCAATATGAGCATATGCGACAAGACCTTGCTCGACAAGTGGGCCAACTATCTTGTACGTGTAGAGGCCGACAAGACCGACCGTGACCTTCCTTTCGAACAGGAGTTCATCGACGACGTTATCAAGAACGTTAAGGCCGGTGTAGAGAAGATGATCTACCAGGGCGACGCTTCCAACGGTTCAAACGTCGAGTTCGACGGTCTTTTGAAGACTTTGACCGCCAGCGGTAACACCACCATCTTGACCACAGGCGCAAGCTCTTTGTCAGCTTACAACTTCGTGAAACAGGTCGCAGCTAATATGCCTGCTTCAATCCTTGATCGTGATGACCTTGTTATCTTGGTTTCAATGCCTGTCTATATGGCTTTCATTCAGGATTTGGTAAGCGCCAACCTTTACCACTACAATCCTGGTAACGGCGACAACGAATACTTGCTTCCTGGCACCAACATCCGTGTAATCGGCGTTAACGGCCTTAACAACACCGCTACCTACGATTACGCTATCGGCGGTTCATTGAGCAATATGTTCTACGGCTGCAACCTTCAGGACGGCGACGAAATCTTCGACTTATGGTATTCAAAGGACAACCGCGAGTTCCGTATCGCTATCGAGTTCGTAGCCGGCGTACAGGTCGCTTTCCAGAACGAAATCGTTCTTGGCAGACGCACAAAGTAATCTCATAACAAACAAGGCAGGCCGGCCGTAACCGGCTTGCCTTTCCGAAAAAATAATAATTCAAATATATGGCTTGCACACAGACGTTAAACGGTATTATGGTTGACTGCGAACCTTCAATGGGTGGTCTTAAGGTAGTCTATATCGCCAACTACAGCGACGTGACGGATTTCGAGATCACCGATGGACAGATCACAGTAATCAATATGGCAAGCGGAAAGACTTTCAAGGAGTACTCATTCAGGCGTAACACCGCCAATATGACTTCAACCCTTTCAGTCGATCCCGCCAATGGAACTTCTGTCGCCACTGATGTAGCCTTGTCTTTCCTTAAACAGGATACTCAGAAAAGATTGGAAATCAGTGCACTGTCAATCGGTGAGCTTGTTATGATGGTTCAAGACGCAAACGGAAGATACTGGTTCTTAGGAAAGGATATGCCTGTTATGGCTAGCGCGGGTGGAGCCGAGTCTGGCACAGCTTATACAGACGGCAACCGCTACACCATAACCTTGCAGGACAACTCCAAGGACTATCCGTACGAAATCAAGACTGCTCCCGCTTCAGAAAGCGACACCGACTTTGTTAACATCGATTCAATCGTTACACACAACTAAGTCAATAAAAACAGATTAATCTCTTTTTTTAAGCCTGGAACACAATGTGTTTCGGGCTTTTTTAATATTTCAGCAAAATTTTTAAGTTAGAGTCATATAAATATATTATAAACGTATATTAAAATATAAAGAGATTACCTACTATGAATTACGACGAGAACTACAAGAGACTTGACAAGCCCGGCAGGGACAAGTTCAAGAGGCTGTGCGAAGAATGCGGACTGGTTTACCACGAGCCAGACAACGAGAAGCTGGCTTTCGACTGCTGGTTCGAGGGTATGGGATACAACTGGCTTGTCGAGATAAAGGACAGGGGACCGGAGGCCGCCGGGTACCAGGAGCTGGTCCTCGAGAGAGACAGGTACGAGAGGCTCGCCAACTGGGTGAACAAGACCGGGGCCGCCGGGGCTTTCTACGTGAACTGGATCGGAGACACGGCCTACATATTCGATCTTCGCGATCCCAGGACGCTGACAAGGCCAAGGACAATGTATATGAACGCCGTTACAGCCGTAAGCCGCTGCAACAAGATCAACAAGGAAGTTTATATGCTCGACAAAAGCTGGGCCTCCAAAGTCTACACACTGGAAAACAAACCAATCCAACAGAATGATTATAGTAGTTACAATCCTGGCGCTGGGAATACAGTACCTCAGACTGTCTGTTCGTCTGTCGCGCTGTTTTGACAGACTAAAAACCGATTTTAAGGCCTGAAACGCTTGTTTTAAGGCCTTTTCTTTTCTCCGTAGTATAATTCTATTGTTTTATAACAAAATGTCTTAAAACTGGTTTTTGATATTATATTTTAAGTTTTATATATATTTTTATACTTTTATATATTTTTATACTTTTATCCCCCCCCGCTACTATTATATCTTAATTTGAAAAAAATGAACAGTTAGCCTTTTTTGCGAAAACTGTATATAATTTTTGAATTTATGCAAAAAACTGAAAAAATTTTTAATAAATATACGGAAGACAAAAATAATACCAGGCTATGAAACTTACAGCTACGTTCGGTGTACCGCAGGAAATAATAGATTTTATGGTTTACGACCGCAGGGCGCCGATTTGGACATACAAAGGCGAGAAGTACTACAACAAGGAGGATTTGATAAGGAAGTTCGCGAGCTACGAAGAGTACTACGACCTTCTTGACAAAGGCGAGATAGAGGTTGAGATATACGACGGAATCTTCTGGCTGCCCGACGATATGGCGGAGGAGATAGCAAAAAATATGAAAGACTGATATGAAGATCGACAAGAATTTCGTTTTCCTGGCCGGACTTACGAAAGACAGCTATCCGGACAAAGCTATGGCAAAAGCCTGCCTTACCTCGGCTGGCGCGAAGGCCGTGGGAATGGACAAGATGTCGTTCGACACGAAGTCCCTCAGGACCGTGGACTCTTTCACCGACAACATTATGAACGGCCATTGCTTCTGCAACCTTTTCCGCTACGACCCCGAAAGGAAGTACAGGAAAGAGAACACCAACCCGAACGTTCCCGTCAAGTACACTATGGAATACCCGGAATACAAGCTCGGCCCTAACAAAGGCTTTATGAAGATAGGTTTCAAGAGCGACGAATATTTCTACGGCTCGTACTGCGTGTCAGTAGACGTCGACAAGACATCTTTCGAATCTATGGATGAATACATAGGCAGGCTCAGCCGCAAGCCGACCCTCGGATACTACACGTATTCGGACACGACGGACAACAGGAAGTTCAGGCTCATATACGTCTTCGACACCATCCTCGACGACGAAAGCTTCTACAGAATATCGAAGTCGATACACTCTTTGATAGAGGACGAGACAGGCGAGAAGATGGACGACAACTGCGGGACAAGGCCCAGCCAGTATTTCAACGGCACCAACTCATCTTTCGAGCCTTACAAAAGCTACACTATATACAGCGAGTCAGACTTCGCCTCTGAAGGAACGGAGATAGTGAAGAGGCTTATAGAGAAAGCGACGCCGACAGTCAGCCAGAACCTCGCCTCGGATATGGAGCGCCTGGACTACGACGAGTTTATGCACTCCCACAGCAAGAGGTTCAGATACTGGTACCGCGTGGAGAAGAACGAATGGATAGAGGGCAAGTTCCAGTACGTGGACGACGACTACTTCTCGCTGTATTACAACGTTTCCAGGCTCAAGGACGGAATGTGCAGGAGGAAGAAGCTGTTCTGGAGGATGTGCCTCCGCAGGATAATATCCAGGGACGCGACACCTGACGAGATACTGTTCAACGCCTACGTTGACCTCGCCAAGTTCATAGACAACTCCGAAGACCCGATAACGATAGCCGATCTCGTGCGCAACGTGAACTCCTGCTTCAGATATACGGTCGAGGAACTCGAGGACAAGTTCAAGTTCGTATTGAAGGCCGCCAGGGAAACCACAAGGCCGAAGAACGGCAAGATATACAGGAACAGGATGAGCGTCAAGGACGCTAACCAGTTCGAGATCTCTATGTTCTACGTCCCGGAGCTCAGCGTCAAAGAGAACCAGGCGCTGCTCGCGGAGAACGGTGTCAACGTCAGCCTGACTACCCTGTACTCCTATGCCAAGGACAACGGAATCCAGACGAAGAGGCACAGCGACGAAGAACTGCTCTCTATGATAGACTTTTCGGCCTCGCTTAGGAAAAACCAGCAGGCCCTGAAAGACCAGGGAATCGAGGTGTCGATAGGCAAGCTTTCCAAAATAATCGCCAAAGCTACTGAAAACCAAGAATAAAGACAAACTGTTCATTTTTTTCAAATCAAGATATAATAGTAGCGTTGGGGGGGTCAAAAGTTGAAATATTTTTATTTTCTATTTAGATAAATAAGATCGAAAGCAAAAAAATAAACTAAGATATGAAACCTACAGAGAAACTTATTCAGGCGATCAGGGAATGGATTTCAGAGAGACCCTGGGAATATGATGAAGTTGTAAACATAATCGTAAACAGAAATGAGCAGGCAAGAAATGAGCAAGCTTGACCCGAAAATCGATTTCAAGGCCTTTTTCGTCGACCTGGACGAGATTCCGGACAAAATGGATATAGACATAAAGCTTCCGGTCAAAAAGGTCCCAGAAGAGACGAAAACGGTCCCAAAACCAAAAAACACTATTGCATTATTCTGATGAGAAACCTTAACAACACCGCAACGAAAAAGAACAAGACCTCCGGCGCGATAAGCGTCAAGAACGGCGCCAACTGCGCGCTCACGTACAGCGACGAGTACTACACCAAATACGTTATAGTCGACCTGCTTATAGACATAATCACCGAAGTGAACCCGGACGCATTCAGGGGCAAAACCGTATACTGCAACTGCGACACGCAGGAGTCCAATATAGTCAAGTGCTTCAGGAACAGGTTCGTGGAACTAGGTATGAAAAAGCTTGTCGCCACCGGTATGTCCGGCAGCAACAGCGAATGGCGCGGAACAAAATACGAATACGACGGGAAAGAGGAAAAAGTAACGGCGCTCGACTGGTCCGGGGCCTTCAATTCGTACGAATGCAGGGCTATTCTCGAACATTGCGACATAGTCTTCACTAAC
>JAEIGA010002882.1_pt1 | contig 27117 bp, 23 predicted proteins | sample 9270691 | NCBI WGS metagenome assembly JAEIGA01 (sample SAMN17057246, study PRJNA624740) | gut metagenome | biome: biome; isolation source: fecal sample | host: Bos grunniens | place: China: Xizang | collected 2019 | reverse complement strand
GGCCGCTATGAAACTCGGCCTGTTCCCTTTCTTGGTATCTGCCAAAAGAGTGAACTGGCTGACAACCATAACTGACAATCCCAGATCCAAAGCAGACAGATTCAGTTTTCCATCTGCATCATCGAATATTCGAAGCATTGCTGTCTTTTGGGCTAACTTCGCACAGAGATCCAAGGAATCATCCTCTGCGCATCCGAACAGGACAAGCAGACCTGGTCCGGTCTCCCTTGTTTCCTCTCCATTGATAGTTACTCTGGCATATTTAACTCTCTGAACAAGTGCTTTCATCAGTTGACACGCTGAATGTCCAAAACAGACTTAACCTTTCTCAGTTTTTCGACTACAGAATCTAAATGCTCTCTTCTGCTGACCCCTATCGTTGTGGTGATCGTCGTCCTCTTATCACTGGAGACATTAGTATTAAGCGCATAAATCGGAATATGCATGGAGGAAAGTTTACCGCTTATATCTGCAAGCAGTCCGGTACGATCCAGACAATTTATAACGATCGTTGAGCGGAACTGCTCGTTTGCACTGTCATCCCACTCTGTCTTGACCAGTCTGGCGCGTCCTTCTTCTGTTTCCATCGCTATAGCGACATTTCGGCAATCTTTTCGATGAATGGATACCCCATGCCCCCTGGTAACAAATCCCACTATGTCATCACCAGGCAGCGGGTTACAGCATCTGGAGAATTTAACCAGGCAGCTGTCGAGTCCTTCTATAATTACGCCATCGACCGCTTTTGCCCTGCTGATCTTGACTTCCTGAATGACCGGAGCAGCCGGTTTTTTTAGCTTATCGTACATCTCGCGGACTTTAGGCATTATCCTTGACATAGTCAATCCGCCATAGCCTATTTCCGCATACAGTTCATCTATATTATTGACTTTCTGGCGGCGTACCAGTTCGTTCATGAATGCATCAAACTGGTCTGCAGGGATCTGAATCTGCTCTCTGCGAAGTTCTCTTTCGAACTGCTGCTTTCCTTCAGCAATATTCTCTTCCTTCCGCTCTTTCTTGAACCATGAGCGGATCTTATTTTTTGCTTCAGATGTCCGCGCAATATTCAGCCAGTCTCTTGACGGTCCCTTGTCTTTGCTGTTAGAGGTCAGGACCTCAATAACTTCACTAGAGTTTACCTGATAGTTGATCGGCACTATGCGTCCATTGACTTTGGCGCCAACCATCCTGTTGCCGACTGCGCTATGAATAGCATAGGCAAAGTCTATGACTGTAGCACCTGCCGGAAGATCTATTACATCACCCTTAGGAGTGAACACAAACACTTCCTCAGGAACCAGATCGCTTTTGATGGAACTGAGGATATCCAAGGCATCCCCGGATTCTTTTTGGCTTTCCAGAAGCTGGCGCACCCACTCCAGCCTCTCATCCATGCTGTCTTTCCCGGAGAGGCCTGCCTTATACTTCCAGTGAGCAGCAATTCCGTATTCAGCTGCATGATGCATCTCAAAAGTACGTATCTGAATCTCAAACGGAGTTGCGTTCCTCGCAATAACAGTTGTATGGAGGGACTGGTACATATTGGACTTAGGTGTCGAGATGTAGTCCTTGAATCTCTTCGGTATCGGGTGATACAGGTCGTGTACTGCGCCAAGTACGTTATAGCATTCTGCAATAGTATCTACTAATATGCGGATCGCATATATATCATATATCTCTTCAATAGACCTATCCTGCATATAAATCTTTCTATATATGCCATAGATAGATTTAACACGGGACTGGATCTCAGCTTTTTCAATTCCGTTCTGGTCAAGTTTCTCACGGATCTCAGCGGTAACAGTCTGTATAAAGTCACCGTTCTTCTTGTCCATATACACAAGGATCAAACTGATCTCATTGTAGGCATCCGGATCCAGATATTTTAGAGCAAGGTCTTCAAGCTCTTCACGGATCGCTTCCATTCCGAGCCTGTGAGCAATAGGTGCATAGACCTCCATTGTTTCCAGTGATTTATCTCTCTGACGCTGTGCAGGCATGGAATCCATCGTACGCATGTTGTGCATCCTGTCGCACAGCTTGATAAGCATGACTCTGATGTCCTTGCTCATTGCAAGAAGCATCTTACGAAGGTTCTCAGCTTGCTCTTCCTCCAAACTTGAGAAATGGATCTTTCCTAATTTCGTTACTCCATCAACAAGTTCAGCAACTTCTGAGCCAAACTGGCTCTTGACTTCATCCAAAGTTGTCTCTGTATCTTCTACCACATCGTGAAGAAGAGCTGCAGAAATACAGTCATCATCCAACCCCAATTCAAGAAGCAGCAATGCCACGTTAATAGGATGCTCAATATAAGGCTCACCGCTGCGGCGGAACTGTCCTTCATGACGTTCTTCTGCAAATTTGTAAGCACGGGAAATACGCGCCAGATCATACGGTCTGCCGCTCTTCTCAATTGCAGTTTTCAATACTTCAAACGTCATCAATAGCCTTTCTTCAGATACAGATCTCCCTGAAAGTAGGAGATTCATTTAGATCTCGCTTTGGAGCATTATGTACTACTCTAAGGATTGGTGTTCTGTCACCGGGACAGACCTCAACGAAACCAAGTTCTACCAATACACGGATCAACGCCATTATCTGCCCCAGGGACAGATTGCCGAATGTTCCGGCTAATGCCCCTTCCCAGAATAACTGGGTGTCGTTTTGTCTCAGTTTGCGGTACACAACCGCAGCATCTTCTCTGGAACAGCGGATACCGCATGGGGAGATCGCTTTTCCAGCAAAAGACATACGCCTGTATTCCTCATATGAATCTATATCGTCACTGGTAACATTGGTTCTGGCCAGTGTGCACACTTTCAATGAGACAAAATCTCTGCTCTGCGCATGATATATGCTCAAATTAACAATAACATTTAGCTCGTCACCGAGTTTGAAAGGAAAAGATTGCGGACAAACGCCGAAATAGGCAGCATATACCTGTTTATCTCCCTGACGAATGCTGATCCTGGTATGCCTGTCTCCTAACGGATAGATTCCGGTTAATATAGCATTTTTAATGATAAAATTAGGTTCTTTATTGCCGCCACCGAACGGAGCAAGGCAACTTAACGCCTCTACTTCAGGGACTTCAAGTTCAGATAATGAAACTTCATCATCAATATTGATCTCAGGGAGTCTGAAATCTTGCGCATGATCTTCACAATAATTGAACAGGCGTTGTTTCAGTTCTGGAAGCTTTGATGTTTTTAACGTAAATCCAGCAGCCATATCATGACCGCCATATTTTTCCATTAGATCAGAACATGAACTGATCATATCAAACAGTGAGAAGCCAGAAATACTACGGCCTGAACCCCTTGCAACATCTCCGTCTATAGATACAACGATAGATGGTTTGTCAAACAGGTCTACTAATCTGGAACATACGATTCCCATTATCCCCGAATGGAAATCTTCTCCCGCCACAAGAATGAGCGGGTTACCGATCTCTACTGAATTCCGGCACAGATATTGCTGAATTACGCGCTCCGCCTCCAGCTCCACTTCCTGGCGCTGTTTGTTCATCTCATCAAGCCTTACAGCTAGTTGAGTAGCTTCTTCTTCGTCTTCCGTCAGCAGCAAAGATAATGCAACTTCAGCGCTTCCCATCCTGCCTGCGGCATTGAGTCTTGGAGCTATAGTGTAAGCGACGCTCATCTCATCGATGTTTTCCGTCTTAATTCCAACAACATCGCACAGTGCACGTATACCAATGATATCGCACGCCTCAAATAGTTTTATTCCCTTCGAAACTATGAATCTGTTTTCATTTTGAAGCGGCATAATATCCCCGATCGTTCCAATCGTTGCAAGGACGCCATACTCTTCAAGTGCTTCTTCAATTGATATCTCTTCCAAGGCTGCTGCAAGTTCCAGTGCTACCCCAACACCTGCTATATCTTTAAACTCTGAAGTGTCATCCAATCTGTGGGGATTGACTACTGCAACAGCTGACGGTATTTCTTCATGTGCTACATGGTGATCCGTGATGACCATATCAATCCCATGTTTAGCAGCATGTTCAGTTTCTTCAAATGACGATATCCCGTTATCTACGGTAACAACGAGAGAAATTCCAATCTCAGCAAAATGATCGACCACCTCAGTGGAAAGGCCATATCCAGTACCTTCTCTTGACGGCAGAGCACACATCACTTTACCGCCAAGTCCGCTCAAACAGCGGTACATCAGTGTCGTGGCTGTAAGCCCGTCTGCATCATAATCGCCGTATACTGCAATTGTCTCTTCATTGGCAATGGCTCTTCTGATCCGTTCTACAGCTTTATCCATATCCTTTCTCGAATACGGATCAAGTATCATCCCTTCGCAGTGAAGGAATGCACCAGCCTCTTCTGCGCTTTGAAACCCTCTGGCAGCAAGAACTCTTGCAGGAAGGATCCCAATGTTCAGCTTCTCAGCGATTTCCTTTGCCACTTCATGTGAAGCGTGATGTTCGATCCATCGTCTAATAGCCATTTTAACCTACTCTGGTCTGTATTTTTCTATAATAGCGGCAGCTGTGCGAAGACCATCCACAGCAGCACTCATAATTCCACCGGCATATCCTGCACCTTCACCACAAGGGTACAGACCCTGAAGTCCAATTGCTTCTCTTTCTTCAGTCCTGCTGATCCTGAGGGGTGATGATGTCCTTGTCTCAACACCGGTAAGTATTGCTTCAGTATCATTGAAGCATTTCATTTTCTTTCCAAATGCAAAGAGGCCATCTCTGATAGCACTTGCATATTCGTTTCCGAGTATTCTCCACAAATCATATGCTACTACACCGCGTGCATATGTTGGTTCTACACGCCCTATTTTCAACCCTTTCTTGCCCTCAAGAAAGGAACCTACATCCGCTGCAGGTGCAAGATAGTCTCCTCCTGCTGCTGCATACGCAGCCCTCTCCAGATTTCTCTGGAACTCCATACCTCTGTATGGATTAAACCCAAAATCCTTCTCTAATATAGATACGCATACAGCACTATTTGCATTTTTCCCGTCTCTGGCATGATTGCTCATACCATTAGTAACTGTACCTCCTATTTCAGAAGCAGCAGGTACTACAAAACCTCCTGGGCACATACAGAAAGTGTATACACCTCTTCCGCCAACTCTTGCAGAAAGATTATATTCACCAACAGGAAGACGCGGATCACCGGCATATTTGCCGTACAATGACCTGTCAACATCTGCCTGCAAATGCTCTATCCGAAGCCCGATCGAAAATGGCTTTGAGGTAATAGTAAGACCTTTACTGGAGAGCATTTCAAAAGTGTCTCTTGCGCTGTGTCCAACTGCGAGCACAACTGCCTGGGCAGGAATATCTCCCATAGATGAACGGACTCCGACAACTTTTCCGTGTTCAGTGATCAGGTCATCCATCCTGCACAAAAATCTTACTTCGCCGCCATTGGTCTCTATTGCCTGGCGCATTCTCTTGATTACAAGTCTGAGTTCATCTGTGCCAATATGCGGTTTTGCTTTGACAAGTATATCCTCAGGGGCACCATAACGATAAAAAGTATTCAGTACATAGTTGCAGAGATCATCATGGATCCTCGACACCAGTTTTCCATCCGAAAAAGTGCCTGCTCCTCCCTCTCCAAACTGGATATTTGTATCTTTGTTTAGTGATCCTGTCTCAAAGAAAGAAGAAACTGCACTAACTCTGGAATCCACATCCGCCCCTCTTTCCAAAAGGATAGGCCGATATCCATACTGAGCCAGCAGATAAGCTGCAAATAACCCTGCAGGACCGCTTCCTACTACTACCGGTCTTGTATTCAGCGGTTCAAGGCCGATTTTTGGTGCAAATCGCTTACGTTCGATGAATGACACATTCTTCTTGCCTTCGGCAAGTTTCCTTTCATGGTCCTCATCACTTAGCCGCACTACTACAGAGCATATTTGAGAAGGCTTACCCCTTCTTAAATCAAAGGACATCTTTCTGACGTGATATTCCCCATTTTGTGGGTCGCCAAGTCTGGCTTTGGCTGCATCAACAGCCTCTGCCTCTCCGCTTCCTAACGGCAGACGAATGTCAGAAACAACGATCATTCCTTTCCGACCTCAATAGTAACCACATAATTACCTGCTACCCACACGTCGTCCCTTGATGGTATCTGAAAACTGACAGGAACAGAGTAACTTCCCTGTTTAATATTTATCGACGATGCATCCACTTCCGCTACAACACTTGTTGGAAGCAGAGAATCAACTTCTCTTCCTATAACGGTGACACCATTGATGGCACTTGTTACCACTGTTACATCTATACCCTCGGGAACATTGTTAAGTCTAATATCTTCAACTGTTATCTTCTTAGATGACAGGTTGCTTTCATCGAAAGCAACTGTAACAGCTTCAATAGAATCAACATTGATATATCCGGATGAAAGAACAATATCAAACTGGTAAGTATCACCAAACCTATAGTTTGCAAGATCAATATACCCGACTGTTTTCTTTCCAAGAGACTCAATATTCTCCTCAGTCGCAGCAACGCGAATTGAAGCTGGTGATAAAGAATAGTTCAAGAATGAGGTGTCAAATCCTTCAGGCATATTAATGAAACCGACCTCAAGAGGAAGGTCTCCTTCCTTATAAACAGGAATAAGTAATTCTATCTGATTGGAATCCATTCTGAAATTGCTTGCAGGAATCAAATTACCTGACGAATCCAGCAAATGAATTGATCCATACGCAGTTGTAGATTCAGACAGCTCACTGTCCACAGCAGCAACAGCAACTACTTTGCTTATCCTTTCTATAGAGGATTCGGCACCGCTTATCTGTAGAGTCGCAGGAGTGCATGTCACAGGCTGCAGCACATAACCCTCAGCAACAGAGATACCAGTGACCTCCGGAATAACATTGAAGTTTTCTGTAACGACCTCAGCAAAAGTCAAACTCAGCTCAGAAGGATTAACAGATCGTATAGTAAAGTTCTGCATCTGGTTCGTCTTAGTTGCCTGCAGCTGCAGAGAATAAGTCCCGGGCTGAGTAACAGAAGTAAAAACGGGAGTTATGGTCACACTATCCTGATTCAGAGAACCAATAACTGCACGGTCTCCGGACACTGTAACACTGGCAGTATATGTTGTCTGCCCATCATCGATAACTTCAAGACCAAGTGCATGATATGAGGTCCCGGTAGTAGGAATACGCACTTCAACACCGTCAATCGTCCTTGTCCCGGTACTGTTGACCGAAAGGACGACGACTGCCCAAAGAACAAATGCCAGCAAAAGAGAAACCACCATTACATGTGGTTTGCTGGTTAACCATTTACTGCTTTGAAACTTTTGCATTGCCTAAAATCCTCTTATACCATGGAAGCTGATCACTTCCGTCTTGACGCTCCGGACAGAGCTCATCAGTAAGCATCTGATATGCCCTGTTTTTGTCCAGCTGGCGGACAATCGACCCGTTCTGGGCAATTGAGATAAAACCGTTCTCTTCGGAAACAACGAGAACAACCGCATCTGAGTTCTCGCTGATACCTAAAGCTGCACGGTGACGTGTTCCCATATCCCTGCTTATCTCAAGGTTATGTGACACTGGAAGCAGACATGCGGCAGCAACGATACGGTCCTTGCGAACTACTACCGCTCCGTCGTGCAAAGGAGCACCTTTATAGAAAATATTTCCGATGAGCTCTTCACTTACTTCGGCATCTATAGTCGTTCCTGTAGCGATAATATCTGCTAAAGGAGTCTCTTTCTCAAATACGATAAGTGCACCTGTGTTGGTGCTTGACAATCGCTCAGCAGCTGTAGTGATGATATCTATTGCCTGTTTCTGGCTGTCCTGCTCTGTGCTGCCCAATCTAGAGATAAACAGAGAACGCCCGAGCTCAGTTCTCCCTATTTTTTCAAGAACAGTTCTTAACTCTGGCTGGAAAATAACAACAAGGACAACAAGTCCGTATCTGAACAAATAATCTATAAGAAACATGATAGTTCTTAATTTAAGAGTATTTGCTACGAAATAAGCAACTAAAAGAACTACAGCGCCTTTTATCAAAAGACCCGTTCTAGTGTGGATAAGCAGATTTATGACAGTATAGATCAGATATGCAACAACAAGAATATCAACAGCATCTCTCCATGAGAACGTGTTGAAGATAGACAATATGTTGCTGATTATTGAACTCAATGCTCTGCTTCTCCTTTCTTTTAATCTTCCTTTACTAACACTATTGCGTGACTAGCTATACCCTTGCCTTCCCCTGTAAAACCAAGGCCTTCTTCAGTAGTAGCTTTTACACTCACTGCACCTTCCTGCACCTGCAGATCTTCAGCGATATTTTTACGCATCTCATCGATGTACATAGCAAGTTTCGGCCTCTGGCAAAGTATAGTTGCATCAACATTTACAACGCTGTACCCTTTTTCTTTTACTAGCCGAACACACTCGCGCAACAACACCCTGCTGTCTGCTCCTTCCCACCTAGGGTCCGTATCAGGAAAATGATACCCGATATCACGAAGTGAAGCTGCCCCTAATAAAGCATCTGAAATAGCATGAAGCATAACGTCAGCATCCGAATGGCCGAGCAATCCCTTTTCATACGGGATCTCAACACCGCCAATAATAAGTTTTCTGTTCTCGACCAATCGATGAACATCATATCCATGACCGATACGGTATTCAGGAATACCCATCTGCTGTTTAGCCCTCACAATATCATCACGTGTCGTAATCTTAAAATTATTGGGGTCACCGGGAACAAGCTTCACTGGATATCCAGCCTTTTCAAACAGCTGGCAGTCATCAAATGCATCATTCTCATTCGCGATGATCTCTTTATATAAATCTGCACGGAAAATCTGGGGAGTGGATATTGCTCTCAATTTTGAACGATCCAAAGTCTTAATTACAAGATCTTCATCATTGATTTCCTTTACAGTATCAACTACAGGAACAGCAGGCGCTGATGCACCATACTCCATAGCGCATCTAAGTACTTTCGTAATTATCTCAGCAGTCACAAAGGGTCTGGCACCATCATGAATAGCTACCCATTCTGTATCTGCAGGCATAGCACTAAGCCCCTCTTTAACAGAAAGGCAACGAGTACTACCTCCCGGCACTATTGCATATAGTTTCGGGTATCTGTCTTTCCAGGATTCGACTAACGGTATAAGATCCGGTCTTGTAACTACAACAACAGCATCCATCTCTGGATGCTGTGCAAAATTCCTAACGGAACGTTCTAAAACTGTACAACCATCCAATACCAGTTGGGCTTTATCGACCCCTTGCATTCGGGAAGATGTTCCCCCCGCAACAATCACCGCGGTGACACTCATGCAAACAATACCCCAATTTATTGTTTATTGTAACAATTATAGTTTTTTTCCGTCTTCTTATCAAGAAACACGATTGTTAATAATAGTGACAAAATGGCAACACACAAGCATCCTGCCAATTACAAAAATGAGCGAATGAGCCCTGCTATACCATCTTCTTTGACTATTTTCTTAAAATATTCAAGTTCACTTCCTATCATGCTGTCTATAACATTCATACCCAATAGTTCTACAGGCGCTTTATCGTCTGTGAATATCAGATTTCCACCTTCATACTGACGCAAATTATCTCTTACAGTTATGATTTGATAGCGAAGAGAGACATCCTCTGATAAAGGTCCATTCAATCTCTCAATCTGTGTGTCATTCTGAAACGCAAACAGCTCTCGGTTCTCGCTATGCGGGACATCCACAGTGTAGACATTAGAAAAAACAGACGCAATGGTATCGCATAGATACTCATTGATGTTCCCAGGTTCATCAGATCTCATATTGAGGTTGACCACCATAGCCCCATCATCCGTAAGGTGTTTAGAAACCTGATCAAAAAATTCCACAGAAGACATCTGGAATGGGATCGTAATATCCTGATATGCATCAACCATGATAAGGTCATACTTTTTATCTGTTGCCTGAAGAAAAGCACGCCCGTCATACGTAGTGACATGCACATCGTCCGGAAGAGAAAAATATGTCCTGGAAAGATCGGCAATCTTTTGATCTATTTCGACACCTTCAGTAACTGCTACAGGATAGTAATACTTACATTGGGTGGCATATGTACCGCATCCCATACCAAGTATCAGAATATCAAAATGTTCTTTTTCGTTATAGCCAGCCAGGACAGGGGCTGCCAGTGCGTAGTCATAATACATTCCAGTAAGGCCTTGCTCCTTCATGAACACCGACTGCACTCCAATAAGCACATTTGTGGATAGAGAAATGCTGTATTGGTTTTCTGTAACTTGAAGATAGTTATAAATGGACTCCCCTTCATAGATAATGTCATCTCTCCAGAACGCAAAACTTCCTGAATTACCAAAGATTGCACAGAATACAAAAATTACTATTGAAAAGATACAGAGCGCTTTCTTTTTGCCTGAAACAATGAAATATACCAGACTCAAGACAAGCAGTATTCCTGAAAAAATAAGGAAAGTAGCTGCTGTGCCGACAGCAGGAATAGTCATGAATGTCGGCATAAAAGTTCCAATGATGCTTCCAACCGTGTTACAAGCTCCCAGAACTCCAACAGTCTTACCGCTTTCTTCAACATTGTTCATAGCATATCTCGCAAGAGAGGGAGTAACAGTTCCAAGCAAAAACAGAGGAAAAACAAATATGACCATACAAGCCAGGAAAGCTGCGATGATAAGGAAATTCTCATTCACAGTAACAATCATCAAAGCAGTTATACCAAGTATGATGTATTTGCCAACAAGCGGTATCGCTGCTATCCAAATAGAAGCGATCATAATACGCTTATATAAACCGTCAGGATTAACACTCTTATCTGCCTGCTTACCGCCCCACATATTGCCAATAGCCATAGCGATCATTATAGTCCCTATAATGATCGTCCAAACTATCTGTGAGGAACTGAAATATGGTGCAAGCAATCTGCTTGCTCCCAGTTCCACAGCCATTACCCCCATTCCGGAGAAAAACTCCGTCAGGTACAAAAACCATTTTTTCTGAAGCATCTTTCGTTTTTCCATTGTCATCTTACCTTAACACTGATACAAAAACACCCCGGCAAAAATGCCGGGGCAAACACGTCTAATCTCTTGAGGAAATCATTCTGTTGAGGAACTCTCTGGTCCTGGGCATTTTAGGATTCTCAAATATCACCTTTGGGACATCATCCTCCACGATCTCCCCGTTTTCCATGAATATTACACGATCTGAGATATCTTTTGCGAAACTCATTTCATGTGTAACGACTAACATTGTCAGTCCGCTCTTAGCAAGTTTTTTCATAACATCAAGCACTTCTCCGATCAACTCAGGGTCAAGGGCTGATGTAGGTTCGTCAAAAAGAATAATCTCCGGATCCATGGCAAGAGCTCTGGCTATTGCCACTCTCTGCTTCTGCCCTCCAGATATCTGTGCGGGTCTAGCATTACAGTACTGCAGCATACCGACCCTTTCCAGATAATCTTTTGCTTTACGTTCCGCTTCTTCCTTGCTTCTCTTAAGGACCATCACTTGGGGGGTTACACAGTTTTCAAGAACAGTTAGATTGTTGAAAAGATTAAACTGTTGGAAGACCATCCCAACTCTGGCACGATACCTTGAAAGGTCAAAATGCGGGGATTGTATATCCTCTTCATGGAAGTATATTTTTCCGGAAGTAGGCTGCTCGAGAAGGTTTATGCACCTTAGCATAGTGCTCTTTCCTGTTCCGCTGACCCCGATGATACTAACTACATCACCCTGATTTACTTCAAAACTGATATCAGTAAGAACTTCTGTTGTTCCGAATTTCTTTTCGAGATGCTCGACTCTTAGGATAGGTTCAGCCATTCTTAGCCTCCTTCCCAGGATCAAAGACTTCAAACTCGGAAGGCCCATCCATCTTTTTTTCCAGCCTTGTAAGCACACGCGACAGGAACATCGTCATAACCAGATACATAGCAGCGACTATGGTATAAACTTCAAAATACTTAAGATATGTTCCGGAAGCAGATTTTGCCACAAAGAACAATTCTGAAACAGCAATAACATTAAGCACTGAAGTATCTTTGACATTGACGACTAATTCATTTCCAACCGAAGGAAGCACATTACGGATTGCCTGAGGAAGTATAACTGCTCTCATGGTCTGCCAGTGCGACATGCCCAGAGACACAGCAGCTTCCGTTTGCCCTTTGTCTATGGAGATTATGCCAGATCTCATGATCTCTGCCATATAGGCACCAGTATTAATTCCTACGATCAGCATTGAAGCTACTATGAGAGGCAACTTAACAGATGCAAATCTCATAAGCCCATAGTAAATGACCATAGCTTGAACCATAAGCGGAGTCCCGCGAAACACTTCTATGTAAGCTACACATAAAAATTTGACGATTTTAAGCAACCAATACCTGATCCTTTTTGTTGCAGGAGGATCTGGAATAGTTCTTATAATAGCGACCAAAAGGCCCACCAGAAAACCGATGGCGGTTCCCAGGAAGGCCAAATAAAGTGAGGTCCAAGCTCCTTTTAGCAGGAGCGGGGAATATTCTTTCCACAAAAATGGAATCCATTCAAAAAAAGTAGAGGGCATTAAAAAGGAGAATTCCTTTCAATTTGAATATTATCAGCTGTTAGGCTGGTTAATAACAGCTTCTGCCATCATTTCATTGCGCTGATCCTGAGAAATACCATCAAGGATGTCATTGATATAATCAACGAGGTCACTTCCTTTGCGGCATCCTATAGCATTAACAGCATCGCTCTCGTCTACTTCAAATCCCTGTCCTTCTGCAAATACAACATACGACATGTCAGGGTTAGCATTCACTACGCTCATAGCGACAGACACTTCATCAACAAAACCGTCAACTTCACCTGCCTTGACAGCTTCAACCATTCTAGGTGTGCTGTCATAAAGAAGGACTTTATTGACGCCTGGTATCTGATCTATAAGATCACCGAAAGCGTTATTGAGCTGAGCAGTTACAGTAGCACCCGAAAAATCGCTTAGAGATTTAGCATTAAGATACGGGCTATCTCCTCTGACAATGATACACTTATCTCCCACATAATAAGGATCAGTAAAATCTACAGTTACCTGACGTTCTGGTGTAGGTGACATACCTGCTATGATAAGGTCGATTGTACCTGCTTCAAGAGCTAATGTAAGACCTTCCCACTGAAGTTTAACGACTTCAACTTCTACACCTAATGCTTCGGCTATAATACGGCTGAAATAAACATCGTATCCATCAGCATAGCCGCCGCTCTGGATCTTCTCAGATGTTTCTGTAGGATTTGTAACCATCCAGTTGAAGGGTGCATAATCGCACTCCATACCGATGCGGATAACTCCAGCCTTCTTAATAGCGGCTATATCGGAATTGGTTTCTTCCTTCTTTCCGCATGAAACAAGGCTCATGGTCAAAACAAGCAGAAGAATAATACTAATAATTTTCTTCATTTAAGCTTCCTCCAAATAATGCTGTCCTCTTTACTGAGATATAGTATTCTGGTCATTATACGAAACTTAAGCTTTTATCTCTCAAATTTCTGTTAGCAGCAATACTTGTTCAGATGAGCAGCAGCATTAGACTTTATAGTTATTTAATCATTTCCTTAATATAAGCGTCGAGTTCTCCAGCGGTATGAATACTTTCAACAGCTTCATCAGATACTTCGATGTTGAATGTGTCTTCGACATCAGTCACAAGTTCAAGCAGATCAATGCTCTTAAGGCCAAGATCCATAGCCAGGTTTGTGTCAGGGGTGATCTCAATCTTCCCACCACTTGCTCTTTTGATAAGTTCAACTAATTGCTCATTCATATATAATCTACCTCATATTATCAACAGTTATTTGCACAGTAATATGCTTCAAACATTATAATACAGTCTATGATATTTAGCAATGATGCACTATTTTTCAGACTTATTTTTGTTCTATTTAACAACGGCTTTTCATTTTTAAATCACTTGTTTGTTTGAAAATACAATTAAAAGTTATGCTACAATGTGTTTACATTAAGCGAGGTATTCATTATGAAACTTAAATTCGATACTTCAATTCAATATGCATTAGCATTTGCCGGCGGAGGAGCCAGAGGTGCTTATGAGGTAGGAGTATGGAATGCTCTTTCACAAGCCGGACTACAATTCAATGCTGTATCCGGAACATCTATTGGATCTATGAATGCAGCTTTTGTGGCAACAAATGAGCTTGAAAGAGCAAAAAAGATTTGGCTAAGTCTCACATATTCTCATGTAATGGAAGGAGACCCTTCTATATATGACAAACTTTCGAAAAAGAATTATTCAAATCTGGATCTTAAAAAAACCGCTGATTTTTTTGTACAGACGATCAAAGGCAAAGGAATCGATATCTCTCCTATGAAGGAGACTCTCCGAAAAGTTATAAACGAAAAAGCAGTGAAAGAGTCTTTGATCGATTACTATATCGTAACCTGCTCTTTAGATGATTTTAAGGAGCTCGAGATACGTGCAAGTGATCTTGAAGACGGTGAGCTTTATGACATGCTTGTTGCTTCTGCATATCTTCCTGTCTTCAGGAATGAACCGCTCAAAGGCAGAAGATATATGGACGGAGGGCTGATGGATGTATTGCCTGTCCATGTTCTTGTAGAAAACGGATATAAAAACATTATTGGTGTGAGCTGTAATGCTATGGGGTATAAACGTCCAGTCGAACTGCCTGAAGACGTGGCTGTCTGGGAAGTTAAGCCAAGAGTCAGCATCGGCAACGTGCTTGAGTTCGATCCCCGCCAATCAGCAGAAAACCTTAAGATAGGATATTTTGATGGATTAAGACTTCTGTATGGACTAGAAGGTAACAAATACTACATTGATAGGACATATTCTGAAGAGACTGCATATTCCCTGATGATCACATATATCAAAGAATATCTAAGCGCAACAGGCGGTTCAGCTTCTTTAAGGGAGATCAATGAAAAAATACTTCCTAAAATAGCATTCCGTGCAAACGCTCTGGGTAAGGACTACTATGATATATTCCTTGCAGCAGTTGAGATAGCAGCTCTTGAAGCTAAAATAGATGTTTATAAGATATATACAGAAGATGAGTTGATACCAGAGGTGTTCTCACATTATCCTGCTTCTGAAGGCATCCTTCCAAAGGGACTCCAATCAAAATTGCAGGCTCTTCTTGGTCTGGAAAGGAGCGAATGATGACAACTTTTCTTCCCTCTTTTCTTGTAGACAAGCTCTCTTTACAGTATTCTTCCGACGAATACACAAGAATAATAAAAGGCTATAGCTCCAGCAGGAAGACATCTTTCAGAAGAAACTCACTTACTATCGGTCAGCAAGAATTTGAACAGATACTGGCTGATAATGAAATCCCTTTTGAGGTCCTTCCCTGGTTCGATTGCGGATATACATCTGAAAAAGATGTTACACAGAATGTGCAAAAAACAGCACTATATGAAAACGGCGATATATATCTTCAGAACCCATCATCAATGCTTCCTCCAATCATGCTGTCTCCGTCATCAGGTCAGGAAATACTAGATATGTGCGCTGCTCCAGGCAGTAAGACAACGGAACTGTATAATCTGAGCATGGGAAAAGCTAATATAACAGCATGTGAAAAAGACAAGATCAGGGGCGAACGTCTCCGTTTCAATTTGAAGAGACAAAATGCATCAAGAGTAAACGTCCTTATTCAAGATGCAAGAAAACTGGATGAACATCTGCGTTATGACAGTATACTATTGGATGCTCCATGCAGCGGAACAGGGACTATCCTTGCCGATCTGCCAAAATCTGTTTCTTCTTTATCTGAACTTCTGATAAAAAACTCATCAAAATTACAGTATTCCTTGCTAAAAAAAGCTGCCAGTCTCCTTCCCAAAGGAGGCGAACTCATCTACTCAACATGTTCCCTGCTCAGTGAAGAAAATGAAGATGTAGTATATCCTTTGATCAAAAAGGGAATGTTTGAAGTTGTACCACATCCTGAATTGGAGCCTTGTCTTCCCTTACTGTCTTCTCCAATAACAGGAAGCATCTTGGTCTGTCCTACAGAAATCTACGAAGGTTTCTTTGCTGTCCATCTAAGAAAAACCTGAATTGACGCAACTGAATAAAAAGGCTATCATTGTTTGGGCTTTTTATATTAAAACAATACATTAATAATTTATTGGAGAAAGTAATGGAAGAAATACTTACACAGGTTAAAACACCTTGGAAAAAGAATTTAGGAGATGTTCCTTTCCATCTTGAATACCCGGAAGGATCTCTTTTCGATGCTGTGAAAGCTGCTGCAGATCAGTACCCGGATAATACGGCTTTTATTTTTATGGGTAAAAAGACCACTTATAAAGATATGATCCGCAATATCGAAAACTGTGCTAAATCCCTCCGTACCATTGGTATTCGTGAAGGCGATAAAGTCACTATCGCTCTTCCGAACTGTCCTCAAGGAATCTATATGTTCTATGCAGTGAACCTAGTCGGTGCTATAGCAAACATGATCCATCCTCTTTCAGCTGAAAAAGAGATCGAGCACTATCTGAACTTTTCCAAAAGCGTTACTGTCATTACTCTCGATCAGTTCTACCATAAATTTGAAGCTATTCGTCAAAATACTCCTTCTGTTGTCAATGTAATAATCGCAAGTATTAAGGATGAGCTTTCCCGCCCTGTTCGAGCAGGATATATGCTCACGGAAGGAAGAAAAATCAAAAAAATACCAGAAGATGCTCCTGTTATCAGATGGAACGAATTTATACGCCTTGGAAGAAAATGCTTCTGGAATTATAAAGTTAGCCGCAAATCTAATGATCCGGCAGTTGTTCTATATTCAGGTGGAACAACAGGAACTACGAAAGGTATCCTTTTGAGCAACAGAAACTTCAATGCATTAGGACGGCAGGTCTTAGCTACTAACCCCATGTATCGCCCTGGTGACAAAATGCTCGCCGCAATGCCTATCTTCCATGGTTTCGGCCTTGGCGTCTGCATTCATACTATGCTGCAGGGTGGTGGTTGCTGTATTCTAGTACCAAGATTCACCGCAAAATCCTACGCAAGAGACATCGTCAAATATCGTTGCAATTTTATCGCCGGTGTTCCGACCTTATATGAAGCTCTTTTGCGACTTCCTTCTCTTGATAAAGCAGATCTCAGCAGCCTAAAAGGAGTTTTCTCCGGAGGCGACTCGCTGTCTATTGAACTTAAGAAAAAGTTTGATAAGTTCCTTTATGACCATCATGCTACAGTTCAGATCCGTGAGGGCTACGGAACAACAGAAACCGTCACGGCATGCTGTCTTACACCTACTAACATTACTAAAGAAGGCAGTATTGGCCTGCCTTTCCCTGATACATATATAAAGATCGTCAAGCCTAATACTGATGAAGAACTCCCTTACGGAGAAGAAGGTGAGATACTTCTCGCCGGTCCTACGGTTATGATGGAGTACATGGATAACCCTGAAGAAACAGCTCAGACACTGCGCAAGCATTCTGACGGCCTTACATGGGTATATACCGGAGATCTGGGATACATGGATGACGACGGTTTTGTCTTCTTCAAAGGAAGAGCAAAGAGGATGATCGTAACGTCGGGTTATAATGTTTATCCCGCTCAGATTGAAAATATTCTTGATGCACATGAAAAAGTCCAGATGAGTTGTGTTGTTGGTGTCCCAGACGATTACCGTATGCATGCCGTTAAAGCTTTCATTATGCTTAAACCGGGTTATTCTCCTTCTCAGGAAATCAGGGAAGAACTGCTCGCATATTGCAGAAAGAATATTGCAAAATACGCCGTTCCGCGCGAAATCGAGTTCCGTGAAGAACTTCCGAAGACGCTTGTCGGTAAAGTGGCATATCGTGTTCTTGAAGAAGAAGAGGAAGCAAAATATCAAGCTAAAAAAGATGCTACATCACTTCTCCCGGAAAATAATGCCACAAAAAAATAACAGTATAGGTGCGTATCGTTATTTAAGGTAAAAAAGACTGCAATCGGTTTATCCGTATTGCAGTCTTTTTTTATAAACACTACTTATGTCCTGTTAATCGAGTTCGCGCAATGGTGACTCTGTACCAGGAATACCAAAATATTGCTCAAGCAGTTCCCGGAGATCGTCTATGTCTCTTATTTCACGTTCGACTCTTTCTGATGCCGTGTGAAGATAGAATTTATTGCCGCTGAGCCATACATTTCCATCTTCCAAACGCAGGTTCACATTAAGATTCCTCTGGAAATTGCTGTTCGGACGCTGAGACACATACCAGTTAAGCGGAATCAGATCCACAGGAAGAATAGCAATATCATGATAAAGCATGGCTTTTGTAGCTTCTCCGTCTTTGTCCATCCTTTCAAGGCAGCAATAATCTCCATCATTTACGAGCCGATGACCATGATGAACTAAACCGTCATATTTTACACAGCCATCAGGGACAGGTCCGCCATAACCCACATCACAAAAATACTTTTCATTTTCGATAATACATATAACAGCACAATGAGCCGGAGGAGGGATGAAATCGCGCAAAAGATGAACAACCACGATATATGCTTCATAACCCAATGCTTGCAGCAATGCACAAAACAAACTGTTCAGCTCAAAGCAGTACCCACCCCGGTGACGCATAATTATTTTATCAAAAAGATCATCGATCGCCAGTGAAGGTGTCTCTCCTTTTCCCCAACAATCCATCGCATCAAATGGAATATGAGTCAACTGAGCATGGACGATCCTATCAAGCCATTCAACAGTAGGCTCAGGGTGTAAACCTTCTAAACCTATTCTCTCTAAATAAGCCTCAACATTAGGGAGAGGAGCATAAAGCTCTTCATACATGACCTCTAATTCCTTTCATTTCACATGTGCTCACATCATTATAATTATAGAATCTGTAATTCCTCTTTCATTTTATCCACAGCGGCCTCGAAACTACCGTCATATATCTTGAAAGAGGCACCAAACATCAGGTTGATCGGAGCATTGTTGTTTTCCACACTGTAATTATTTGCATCGAGCATTCTTCCCTGATTGTTTTCATGGCTTGGAATACGATCAACCATATTCCTTCCATCTTCCATCCAAGCAAAGAGCTTTTTGCCAAGCTGATCAGCCATCCCGCATTCAAAAGCGACATCACTGGAGGGTTCGAATCCTTCATAGTCAGTAAGGTTTGCAAGAATGATATCGCAATTTCTAACATGCTGCTGGTAATGGTCAAACTGATTGTATACCATCTCCATCAGATCCCCTGTATCCTCAAGAACAGGCACTCCAGGTGCAGCATCCGTCGGAACAATAGCATCAAATCCGCGCTCATTAAGTGCTTTTTTCATTTCTTTGTACTTTTCTGATGCATCTTCTTCATATCGGAATATATCAGCTACGTAGACTATTGGTCTCGTTCCTCGAGGTATTGTCTGCTTAGGACTGTCCTTCGTCAGAGAGTATCCACGCATTGCTTTCTTCTTGCTCTCTTCCTCAAGATCACACATGTACGCATGTAAAGCATCGGAGAATGTTCCTTCTATAACCTTGCACGCTCCGAGCACACAGACTCCAAAAGGCAGCTCGATGTGAGGAAGTTTTCTTCCTTTATAATCTAGTATTCCCCCATCCACATATGTCCCGGAATTGTATTTTACGCCCATCGGCCTTTTATCCCTTGTGAATGCGTAGCATTTGCAGTCATGTCCATACGCCATACCGATTTCATATACTGTCCCGCCATCCGGCTCAGACCCTCTGAAGTTTTCAAGGTCAGCTATGATCCCTGTTGACAGATTGATGCTGTCTCTGCAGTTTTTAAGAGTCAGATATGCTCCGTGCTCTTTGCTCTGAGCAGGAGGTCTTTTGTTGTCATTGGGAAGTGTAACTGTAAAACCGTAGTACTGTGCTTCTCTCCTCCTGGACTGCCATATTTCTCCGCCTCTGGGGAAGAAACAAATCGGTCCTGCTACATAAATCTTCTCATCTGTTATCATTTCTTATTCCTCCCCTTTCATCAATTCTGTCATCTGTCTTACTGCTTCTTCAAAATCTATTCCCCGAAACAGCTTTGTCCCGCCCCACATCATATTCACAGGAAAACCATTCTCTTCTGTAGACCAGCCATTAATGTCTACAGGGCTTCCTGACTCAGGAACCGTGGAATGGGTGCGATCCGCCATAGATTCAGGAGATTCGATATACCCAAACATCTTCTTATCTCTGAACATATATGCCATACCTGATTCGAAGGCGACATCGCTATCTACTTCATAGCCTCTGTGGTCGTCCAATATTCCAAGATATATATCGCAGTCACGTACATGCTGCTGATAATGATCAAAACGATTGTAAGCTCTGGCATACGGATCATCCGTCTGCTGTAAAACCGGAACGTTTACGTTGTAATCACTTGGTGTATAAGCCTCATATCCATATTTCTCAAGGATACGTTTCATTTCGCTATGACGTTTTTCTGCCTGCGGACCTCTATGGCAATCGCCAATATATACAACTTTTTTACCGCTTTTGCTAGGGAACCTCTGAGGTTTCTCAAATGTCTCCACTCTTCCTCTTACTGCTTTCATTTTGCTCTCTTCCTCGATGTCCTCACGGAAGACGCGCAAACAATCAGTAAAGTCACCTTCTATTATTTTAGATGACCCCACCAGGCAATCAGAAAACGGAAGATCCATATTTGTAAGAATCTCGCCATCTTTGTCAAGGATCCGATCAAGCTCATATGATCCGCCGAAATACTTCGCTCCCTGAGTTCGTTTATCCCGTGTATATGCATAGCATTTCAGACCCAGGCCATATGCCATTCCCATCTCAAACACAGTTCCCGCATCAGGCATGAATCCTCTGTGGTTCTCTATATTTGCAAGAATCGCCGTGCATTTCCTCATAGATATATCACAGTTATTAATGATCTTTTCTTCAATACTATCACCAGGAACACTGTCCCAGTTGTCATTAGGCAATTCCACGATTGCTCCGTAGTATTCCGCTTCTTTTCGATAGCTTTGCCACATGGAGTTCCCCCTGGGATAGAAACACATAGGGCCGGCTATATATAAATGTTCTTCATGAATCATAGTAATATCCCTCTAATTTCATATAGGCAGAGATGCACTGCATCTCTGCCTATTTATTGTAACTATGCCTTAAGATCTTCAGCCATCTTGCGAATAACTTCTTCCATAGAACCATCAAGGAATTTAAAAGAGGAGCCAAACATAAGGTTTACAGGTGCATCAAAGTTTTCAACGCCCATGTTGTTAATGTCTTTGCATCCGTTTTCTTCACCTTTATTAGGTACTCGGTCGATCATCCTGCCGATATCGTCCATAAATGCATACATTTTTTTGTTCAATTGGAAAGCCATACCGCATTCAAATGATACATCAGCATTCGGCTCATAGCCGTAGAAATCATTTAAGTCAGCAAGAATGATATCGCAGTTGCGGACATGCTGCTGATAACGGTCAAACTCGTTGTAAACCTGTGCATAACGGTCATCACCACAATCTATGTCCTCTACTCCAGGGCACGGATCTGTGGGAACATAAGCTTTGAATCCGTATTTTTCGAGCAGTGTTTTGACCTCTGCATATTTTTCAGCAACATCATCGTTGTAACGGTCAAAGTCACAGAAATAAACTATAGGCTTATCACTTTTGACGGTTGCCTCAACGCTTACTTTTTCTGCTGCTTTCGCTCTCTTCGCTTTATCTTTGGATTCCTCTTTGATATCAGCCATGACGACATTCAGTGCATCAAAGTAATTTCCTTCTATGATTTTACAGGAACCGAGAACATCAACAGAAAAAGGCAGATCATGGTTAGGGACTTTGTTTCCTCTCTCATCAATCGCGTAATCTGCTGTCCACTTTATTCCGGTGTATTTCTCTCCGATCGGTCGGATGTCACGAGTATAGGCATAGCATTTAGCCTCTTTGGCATATGCCATTCCTACCTCAAAAATCGTCCCGCCGTCGGGGCTGAAACCACGGTAATTATCCAGGTTTGCGATGATAATGGTCGTTGTTTCCATTGAATCAGCGCAATTCTTAAGAATACCAGCGCCACGCTCTTTTTTCGTCATCTCATCCCATGGTTTTGCATTTGCCTTTTCTTCTGCAGGTTTGGGGTCACCTGGAAGAGAGACCTTAAACTCATGGAACAGAGAATACTCCCTATATGACTGAAGCGAATTCCCGCCTCTCGGCCAGAAACAGTTTGGACCAGCAATGTATAAACTCTCGTCTTTGTTCATGTTTTCCCTCCATAATCTTTGTTATCTAATTAATTGTACTTTTTTCCGATCTGATGTGTAAATTGACAACCTGTGTGAAAAAGAAATTATTCTTTTGTTGCTTTTGCTGCCAGGGTCTGTCCTGGAACTTTTTCATGATACATAAACTGATATATAAAGAATGTTGCAAACCCGAAGAAAACTGGGATTATCATCGCAACAAAGAATGATATATTATCTGCAATCATGTTCATAATAGGTGTAGCTACCAGATACGCGATTCCGGACGCAAACCCTGTTGCAGCATTAGCCGATGAAGAATGATCAGGATATTCATCACATGTGAGTACTATTGTCATCGTATATGCACTTCCGCTAATGACACCGCTTGCAAACATAAGTATCATCCAAATTATTGGCCTATCTAAAAGCAGACACACAAGACTGCACATCGTGCAGAAAAGTGATTGGAATCTTAGATAACGTATAGGGTTGAGCCTTGGCGCCAATGGTATATATAAGAAACGGCTTACCATCTGTCCCACTGTATAGCAGGTGAGTATGAAATTGCGTAAAGCAGTTGTATATGTTCCAGGATTGGTAAAGCTGAAATAGGTTGGGAGCATACCGGAAAAATATCCATAACACGCCATTGTAATACCCGAGATGATAAGTGCAAGCATATTCCTGCTTCGTATCATCTCACCAATGGACAGCTTTCCTGCTTCCTCTTCTTCTTTCTGGTATCCCTCTTCAGTAGGCTGCTTGACAAGTATAAGGATTATAAAATAGCTTATTGCAGTCATAAGGAAAAAGAAGCCTGAGATCCTGTAACTTCCTGACCAATCCAATCCCAGAAGCTCTAAAACGACAGTATTGAAAGTAGGCGCTACTGCACTTCCTACCGCAAACAGTGTATATAGAATTCCAATGTATCTTCCTCTCTGTTCGCCATACAGGTCGCTTACATATGCTGTTGTAAGGTTATCGATCCAGTATCCGACCATCCCGTTAATACAGTTTGCGATCAGATACACTGTCATAGTAGGAGCGCGTCCTATTACAATCAAAGCAGCAGAGACAATAAAACATAGTACTGCCAGCAATCTAGCTTTATTGTATTTATCCGCCATTCGGATAATAAGAAGATTGATGAGAAGGTTTCCAATACTAGAAGAAATCGTAAAAAGAGACGATTCTGTCAAGGTAGCTCCGTAATGTGTGATGATAAACGGTGCCAAACTGCTGTACATAGAACTAGACAATGAAAAAGCAAACATCATGACACAGCAGTAGATCATGAAAATGCGTATTTTAGCTTGGTTTGATACTCCCTGGTCCATTTATATAACTCCATGTTGATTATATTTATATTTTAGCAAATCTTCTTGACACCAAAATATGACACGTGTCATATTACATCAAGAAGGAGATCAATACCATGCATAAGACACATTATCCTGAGGGAACTGACGATTTATTAAAAAAATATAATATTACCCGCGAACAAGTTACACCTGTTGTCTTTCAAAAAGGAGAAACGATACTTGAAGAAGGATACCCGATCTCAGCATTGTTTTTTGTTATATCTGGTACGTGCCGGATACAGACTTACAGCTCAGATGGAAAGATATTGTCATTTGGTAACGCGGGAGCTGGATCTGCGCTTGGAGAAATGGAACTTCTTCTTGGGCAGGAAGATTCCTGCAATACTGTACTTGTCTTAACAAAAATGATATGTCTTATGCTTCCCATCTCCTCTGCAAAACGTCTGATTCGCACAAATGCTACTTTTGCTTATCAGCTGGGTCATGACGCAGCAATGATATGGTGGTACAGAAACAATAACTATGTCTCTGCCTTATCCACTGATGCTATGACCAGATTGTGCTTTTACCTCCTTCAAAATGAAAATGAAGGAATAATATCTTCTCCGCTTACTGATATAACTTATGCAGTTAGTATCAGTTATCGACACCTTCTAAGATTGATTAATTCTTTGGTAAATGACGGTATTATTATCAAAACAGGAAAACGCTACGCCATCTCGGACCGAGATCGATTAATTTCTATGGCACAAATATAGAAACTGTTTAAAACAGGAGAGGACGCAATCATTGCTGTCCTCTCCTGTTTTTGTAGCATTACTGTTTAATTACTTAAAATTTGGGAACAACTATGCCATCATAGTTCTCTTCTATAAATTTGCGGACCTTTTCTGTGCGTAGTGCATCGGCTAAAGCAAGAACAGCCGGATTTTTCTCATTTCCTTCTTTTACAACAAGGATATTTCCATAAAGGTTAGCTGCTTCTGAATCCTTTCCTTCAATTGCAAGAGCATCCGTTGCCTTAAGTCCTGCCTGTACTGCATAGTTACCATTAATAACTGCGAGGTCGAGATCTGCAAGGTGTGCTGTCAATTGAGCTGCTTCTATTTCTTCAATCTTGATGTTTTTGGGGTTATCCTTGATATCCAGAACTGTTGCCCCCAGACCGGCATTAGGGTCGAGCGTTATAAGTCCGTTCGCTTCAAGAAGCAGGAGCGCTCTTGCTTCGTTTGTGGCATCGTTAGGAACACCGATAACTGCTCCATTGGCAAGATCTAAAGATTTGCTCTTGCCTGCATAAAGTCCGAGAGGTTCGTAGTGAATAACTGCAACAGAAACAAGATGAGTACCTCTTGTTTCATTGAAATCTTCTAAGTATGGTGTGTGCTGGAAATAGTTTGCATCCAGACTTCCGTCTTCTGTTCCGGTATTTGGTAAAACATAATCATCAAACTCAATAACCTGTAAGTCGATACCTTGTTTTGCAAGATCGTCTTTTACAAATTCAAGAATCTCAGCATGGGGAGTAGGTGAAGCTCCTACTTTAAGAACTGTAGTTCCTGATGAACTGCCTCCGCAACTTGTTACCGAAAATGCCAGTACGAGCACAAAAATGATAGCTATAAGTTTTTTCATTGTTATATCTCCTTAATATTGTTCTATATTGTTTTCTTCAGGAACGGCCTTGCCACTGTCATGAATCGTTTTGTCGGCTCGCACCGACATTCGTTCCCCTACCTTCTGTATGATCTGAACCAACAATACCAATAGGATCACCATGACATACATAATATCTGACTGTCCACGGTAATATCCGTAGTTTATAGCGATCGCTCCCAGTCCACCGCCTCCAAAAGCTCCCGCCATAGCTGAGAAACCCAAAACTGTTATAGTTGCACTTGCTAGTCCGCTTATTAATGAAGGAAGCGCTTCAGGCAGCATGACCTTCGTTATTATCTGCCAGGTCGTTGCTCCCATGCTTCTTGCAGCTTCTATAATCCCGCTGTTAACGCCCCGTACAGAATTCTCCACAGATCTTGCCACAAGCGGTGCTGCTGCAACGACAAGTGGTACAATCGCTGCTGTTGAACCGATTGATGTCCCAGTTACAAGCCTTGTAAACGGTATTATGGCAACTGCAAGTATTATAAAGGGTACTGACCTTAAGAAATTAACCACAGCTCCGATACAAAAGTTTACTTTCCTGTTAGGCTTTATACCCTCGGGACTAGTGATTGCCAGAATCAATCCGATCGGAAGACCTATGAGATAAGAGAACAGAGTGGCAAATAATGTCATATATAGACTTTCTGCCAGACCGCCGCCCACCAGAGTAAGCATTTTCGAATCTAACATCACTCACCCTCCGTATAAGAAATATTCTCCTGATCCAGGTAAGCAAGCATCCGCTCCGCTGCTGTTTCATTCTCAGGAAGTTGAAGAACCATCTGTCCTACAGTCTTACCTTCAATCACCTTTGTGTCGGCTGCCAGGATACTTACTGCCTCTCCACATGAAAGGACCATGTTCGCTACTATAGGCTGGTCAGTTGTCGTCCCGTCAAATGCCAAACGCAGCAACCTTTTCCCTCCATGGAATGTGTCTGTCTTTTCTCCCTGAGGAAAGATCAGTTGTCTAGCAGCCGATGTTTTCGGATGCCTGAAGACTTCACTCACTTCCCCTCCCTCTACAACTTTGCTATCTGCCAGGATCGCAACTCTTGAGCATATTCTTTCTATTACTTTCATTTCGTGAGTTATAACTACTATCGTTACACCCAGTTCTCTGTTGATCTTTTGCAGGAGCTCCAATATCTGAAGTGTTGTTTTAGGATCGAGCGCTGAGGTAGCCTCATCACACAGGAGCACCTTCGGTTCATTTGCCAATGCTCTGGCTATCGCAACTCTCTGCTGCATCCCTCCTGATAGCTGAGACGGATATGCATCCAACCTATTGCCAAGACCTACTGTTTCCAACAACTCCTTTGCTTTTGTCCTTGCTATTTCTCTTTTTACACCTGCAATCTCTAGCGGGAAGCAAACATTCTCTAGTGCTGTTCTCTGCTGAAGCAGATTGAAATTCTGGAATATCATCCCAATCTTTCTTCTTGCCTCCAGAAGTTCTGTTTCATTGAGCGATGCCATATCTTTTCCGTCAACAATCACAGACCCTTCAGTTGGGATCTCAAGAAGGTTGATACACCGTACCAGAGTGCTCTTTCCAGCCCCGGACAAACCGATAATCCCGTATATCTCACCCTCTCTGATGTCAAGAGAAATACCATCCAAAGCTATCACCGTGCTGGAGCCATCTGAGAATACTTTTCTCAATCCGCTGATCTGAATTATATTGTTATTTTTTTCTGCCATTATTCTCCTCAAATAAAAAAACTGCCGTCCGTACAAGGACGACAGTATAGTCGTGATACCACCTTGGTTCGCTTATTCCTCACGAAATAAGCCTCATGAAGTGCCAACACACCCCGGCGCGATTACGGGCGCACCCGTCAAGACCTAAATATCGGCCTTGC
>JAEIGA010002881.1_pt1 | contig 27138 bp, 27 predicted proteins | sample 9270691 | NCBI WGS metagenome assembly JAEIGA01 (sample SAMN17057246, study PRJNA624740) | gut metagenome | biome: biome; isolation source: fecal sample | host: Bos grunniens | place: China: Xizang | collected 2019 | reverse complement strand
GCCCGGAAGCGTGTTCCAGCCAAAGCTTTGGGAGTCATTGTCAGCCAGTCACATGCGATTTCGCCAAAGATATTCACCCCTCTGACACAAAAGGCAGCATCAAGTCCCGTCATGAATGCCGTCTTCGGAGATGATTGAGACATAGGCATATGAAGCACATTCGTAAGCGAAACATGACCGCTTCTTCCAAACCATGCCAGATTTACAGCAGGCATGAACTGAAGTATCCCGGACCTTGTCTCCTTAACACCTGGGAATGCTGACATAGCACTCACCTTCCAATGTCCGGATCCGATCTCTACCGCACATCCTGTCAATGAGCCGGAGCCTGTAAAGGACCATGGCTGTGTTATTCCAGAGGGGCGCTTCATGAAATTATCCGGGGAGGTAGGATCGGCCATGAAAGAATTGCTCCAAAGAGTCAGGCCCTGCCCGAATCGTGCATGGAAATCTCCTGCGACGACCTTCAATGCCCGGCTTCCTGGACTCCATGCCAGGCTACCAGAAAATGACGATGGCCACATCGAAGATTCCCCATATGAGCGCGACATCGCAACTGTACCATTCAGTCCATCACGTGCATTGATGCGGTATTTTATGGCATACGCAGCATCCGGAGACTGATCTTCCAGCCATTTGCCTGAGCCCCTCACCGCCACCTGCTGTCTCACCTCCTTATGCTCGGACTCACCTACAGACAGGTCAATGAACGGAGAAAGCCTTTCGACAATGGATGCAGAGAATCCGTCAAGATATGAAAGTTCCAAAGATGTCCGGACCGGACCATGGCGGGAGATGTAATCTGTGATCACTGCAACCTGATAAGAACTGAAGAGGCCGGACCTGCGAAGATTCGACTCATCGGAGATATTTATCTTCAGCGGATATTCTAGCAGAAACTCAAGTCTTTCCACCTCATCATGGTCCAGATCCTGCGGATCATCAGTCCCAAGAAAGTTCATTATGGCCTCGCTGCCCATGCTGTTCTGCCCCAAAACGGCAGGTCTTCCAAGAAGAAGGACAGCTATCATTATCATCAACGTGCGCATTGCTGTTTTCGTTTTTCAGCGAAAATATGATGGCATCTCAACAAACACATCATTTTTACATCAAACAACATAAAATTTTTCTTTTTTTTAAACGAATTATGCTACTTTTGTATGAAGTTGTAAAAAGTGTCGACATGCAGAAGATCACATTGAAGGACAAGACCTTCAAAACTTTCATAACCTATGACAAGATTGCCGCAAGCATAGATAAGGTGGCAGAAAAAATCAACAAGGATTTCGAAGGATGCACTGATGTACCGGTGCTCCTGTGCGTACTCAATGGATCCATCATGTTCATGGCAGAGATCATGAAAAGACTCACATTCGACTGCCAGATCGTATCTACAAAACTGTCTTCATACCAGGGAACGGAGACCACAGGCAAGGTGAAGCAGGCACTTGGACTCACTGCTGACATCAAAGGCAGACGCGTCATCATAGTGGAAGACATTGTAGACTCGGGAAACACAATCGTAGAGCTGAAAAGAATCATGGAAGAGCAAGGTGCAGCCGAATCATACATCTGCTCACTCCTCTTGAAGCCTGATGCATACAAGAAAGACATCAAGATCGATTATGTGGCGATGGAGATTCCTAACGACTTCATCGTCGGGTTCGGACTCGACTATGACGAGCTTGGAAGAAATTACAAAGACATTTATATACTGGACAAATAACCCGTTATGAAATATTACATTCTTTTTGGCCCTCCGGGTGCAGGAAAAGGCACACAGGCCACAGCCATGGTAGAGAAATATAATCTTCATCACATTTCAACAGGTGCACTTCTCCGCAAGGAGATCGCTGCAGGAAGCGAGCTTGGAACACTTGCTAAATCGCTTATCGAAAAAGGCTGCCTTGTACCTGACGAGGTAGTTGAAGGAATGATTGAAAACGAGTTCAGAAATGTGACTGATGTGGACGGATTCCTTCTTGACGGATTCCCACGCACAACCCCACAGGCAGAAGCGCTTGACCAGATTCTTGCCAAGGCAGGGTCTGAAGTGACTGCAACTGTATCGATCATGATTCCTGATGAAATGGTAATGGAGCGCATCAAGGGACGCGCCTTGAAGGAAGGTCGCGCAGATGATGCCAGCGAAGAGGTGATCAACACACGCATCGCGACATACCACAATCAGACTGAGCCTCTCATCGAATATTACCAGAAGGCTGGCAAATACAATGAGATAGACGGTATCGGAAGCATCGAAGAAGTGGCAAAACGCATTTTTGATGTAATGGACAGATTTTAAACTATGTGGAAAGACATACTGAGAAAATTCAAGCAATTCCTTAAAACACCTGCAAGCCTGACTCGTATATGCCTGATTCTGAGCGCATATACATTGATTGCATTTAACGTCCCCTTCTTTTCTGAGGTAATCGACAGGATAAACGGTGGCATTAATGGTGTATGGATAGTAGCGAGCATGTTTATAATCATGCTCGCTCTCAATTTCTGCATCTACTACCTGCTGCTGTATCTCGGACGCACTGTGGGAAAGGCAATCATTGCAATTACAATGATCGCCAATTCCTTATGCATCTATTTCATGATTAACTTCCATATGCTTCTGGACAGAACGATGATGGGCAACCTGTTCAATACGCAGTACTCGGAAGCAGCCAGCTATCTGTCATTGGGCATGTTTATATCGGTGTTTGCACTTGGAGTAGTGCCATGCATATGGCTTTTCTGTAAAACGGTCAGCTATGGTTCTGCAAAGCGCTTCTTCGCGAACTTCGGTATCGCTCTGGCAATTATCTTAGGAGTTCTGGCAGGGAACCGACACAACATCATATGGATAGACTATAATGCTCCGGTCATTGGCAGCAAGATCGTACCATGGTCATACATTGTCAATACCATAAGGCACTTTAATCACCAGAAGATGTCCAGCAGACAGGAGATCATTCTTCCCGATGCCACCATAACAACGGACAGCCGTGACGTCTTCGTGCTTGTCATCGGTGAGTCAGCAAGAAGCAGAAACTTTTCGTTATACGGATATGAAAGGCAGACAAATCCCCTGCTGGCAGCAGACAGCGTAGCTGTATTGAAGGCAGAAGCAACCGACACCTACACAACTGAAGCGGTTAAGGCAATCCTTTCACATAAGGAAAGCAATGACCTATATGAGATTCTGCCAAACTACCTTTACAGAAACGGAGTGGACGTGATATGGCGAACATCAAACTGGGGCACGCCTCCTCTTCACGTTGAGAAGGAATATAGCAAAAACGACCTGAAGAAGCGTTTTCCTGAAGCTGACAGCAAATATGACGGAATCCTTTTTCACGGTCTCAAGGAGGACATCTCAGCCAGCGACAGCACAAAGATCTTTATAGGAATCCACACCTACACAAGCCATGGCCCGGACTACTACAACAACGTGCCGGATGAACACAAATCCTTCTTCCCAGAATGCCGCACGGTAGAAATGTCACAGGCAAGCACATCCGAGCTTGTGAATGCATACGACAACACTGTGCTGTACACAGATTATCTGGTTCACTCAGTTATACAAATGCTGAAGGAGGAGTTCCCGGACAGACGCACATGCGTCATCTTCATTTCTGACCATGGCGAATCACTCGGCGAAAATGGAAACTACATGCACGGAATACCTAAAAGCATGGCGCCAGCTGATCAGCTGGATATACCTTTCATCATATGGAGCTCAGACGACTCCCTGAAGGTAAAAGATATCCAGAAAGCAGGACCATACAACATCTACCATAGCGTCATGTATTTCCTTGGACTTGAAAGCACAATATACGACGAATCTCAGAACATCTTTGAGAAATGCTCTTTATAGTCAATCCAATATCCGGCAAAGGCCGTAAAAGCCGCATCATATCCAACCTCCAGAAAGCTGGATATGATGTGGTCTGTACTGAGTATGCCGGTCATGCTGAAAAGCTGGCCCGTGAAGCATCAGCCCAGGTGGTCGTAGCTGTAGGAGGAGACGGAACTGTAAACGAGGTGGCAAGAGGACTGATAGGAACAGGCAAGACACTAGGCATCATCCCCTGCGGAAGTGGAGACGGTCTTGCAAGACATCTTGGCATCAGCCATTCGTTTGAAGCTGCAATAAATACAATAACCTCGGGCAAGACAAGCCCTCTGGATGCAGGAAGCATAAACGACAGGATGTTCTTCTCCGTATGCGGGGTCGGATTTGATGCTGCAGTCAGCGAAAACTTTGCAAAATGCGGCAAAAGAGGTCTATCCAGCTATATACGCGAAGGTCTGAAAGTCTGGAGGACATATATACCTGAAAGATTTACTCTGACCATTGACGGCAAAACGATCGAGCACAATGCCATGTTCATCACTGTAGGAAATTCAAATCAGTGGGGCAATGGCGCCAAGATCACTCCCCTTGCAGACAGCAGCGACGGGATTCTTGACATTACGGTGGTGGATGGATTCAATATGGTTGAGATTCCCTTCCTCGCCGGCAAGCTCATGACCGGACGCGCTCATAAAAGTCGCCATGTACAGACATACAGAGGTCAACACATATTGATATCGAGAGAATCGGAAGGCCCAGCCCATGCGGACGGCGATTGGTTCTCAACTGGGAAAACTCTGGAAATAAAAATATTCCCACACGCCTTAAAGGTTTTGGTGCCATAATTCATGATGACAGCACCTTTGCATTTGACAACTTATTATTATTTTTGATAAGATTTAAATTCAGACACTGATGAGAAAACTTTTCGGATTACTTTTATTCTTCGGACTTTTAGCTTTCCTTTACTTGAGCTGTCCGAACAAACAAGCGCATAACGAGGCTGTCATCGAGTCGTTGCCTGAGTTTGCGACAGATTATGGAATCGAAGACTCACTCCTGGACAATCAGGTGGTTCAGAGTGCGATAAAGCAGCTCGCACAACAAGGCATAAGCATTGTCGACGTAGACAGCTACCTCTTGTTCAGCATTGGAAAAATCAATGACCAGGTGGTAAGCTTCGGAATCGGAGGCTACGTCTTCTCATATAAAGATGACATCGTGAAAAAGACTATAGAAATCGTGGAGGATATGAAATAACCAATCATGGCATCAGCGCACTGATGCCATGATTTCTTTTTTCAGCCGGTCATGATCTGCCAGACCGTCCTTAACTCTGCGCAGAAACCCCACATATGAGAAATACTCGTCCTCCTTTCCATAACGTCTTAATTCCTTTCGAAGCCTTGTACGGGCATTATCCAAAAGAAAGCCTATCTGCTTGACAGAGAGACCTGTGATAACAGCCACATCGTCATGAGGAAGTTCTTCAAGCTCAGAAAGGGAAAATACAACTCTTTGAGTAATGCTGAATGAAACTGAAATCCTGCAATAAAGTTCCCAAGCCTGCTTTGTCAGATAATCATCACAATCATCTGCCTTAGGGGCTGTAGTCACATAGAGATCAGGTCTCTGCCCGAATATATACATGATGCGCCTACGCAGGATTCTCTGCCTTGCACGACGGCATGTCTGATGTAGTATCCAATTGTCAAGAGTAATTTCCGCATCAAATGTCTCTGAATAATCCCAGGCATGCTCAAATATTTCACAAGTGACGACATCGCTGTCCTTGCGATCACACAGAATGCGGAAAGAGGTCCTTGAGACCAGATCAAGATATTTATCCACAAGATGTTTCATCGCTCTCACATCACCGCACCCGATACTATACATGAGAGCCTTTTCGCTGCTTTTGTTCATTGTCCAATCATCTAACTAACCGCTGGACACTAAGCAAAAAGGGTGCACATCCCTTTGTTTGGGAAGATTTGTGGAAAATCTATAACAGCTTTGTGACCTGATCCTGAAACTTTCGTGAAATCGGAATGCTGTCGAACCCATCCTGATTAAGTTCTGCCACTATCTGTCCTGTCTGATCACGATGTACTATCTTTATGTAAGATGGATTTACGAAATACGATCTATGACAACGCACAAGGCCTCGTTTTAAAAGATCAGGCTCGAGTGCCCTCATTGTAGAACGCAGTATGAACTTCTTTGTCATTCCACGGTCGAGATAATGGATCTGAACATAATTATCCTCAGATCTGATGAAAATCACAGCCTCCTGAGCAATGACTATGCGCAATTTATTGTACTCATCATAGAACCTGATAAGAGAATTCTCATCAACGGGAGAGGACATATCCGAATTCTTTAAATAGCGTTCAAAGCATAGCCATACGATGACATAAGGATAGACAAGAATCGTAAGAAGATTCAGGAATACTATTCCGGAGATCTCAAAGAAAGATAATTCATCAGTTGACACCAGTACAAGATACAAGGCACAGAACAACGAAGTGACAAGTGTCTCGCCTATGCACCAGAAGAAATAGTAGGTTGGCGACACGCGATGATACCTGCCCAAAGCAAAAAGGCTCCATCTCGTTAAAGAGATTGATACAATCAGTATGCAGAACAGCATCGTCGTATTGAAACTGAAAGATACGTTCTCCATATTCATGAACTCATAGACAATGGAAGGCCTATAGTACAAAGTGAATATAAGGGCAAACAAAGGAATCACCATGAAGTGAATCACAGTGCCTGGCAATGATATGATTTTTGCTATTGTACGATTCATTACAGTAGTGTTTTTATAGGGACAAAGGTAAAAATATTTTGTCAAACTCCCCTATTTTAGCTCATTTATCCCTATAAAAGCATATTTAGTCCCATTTCATTCATCCCTACTACTATTATTTCAAAACATATAGATGAAGACATAATTTTGCACTTGGAATCTAAAAATCGGTTAGAAATGAACAGGACAAAAATAACAGCGTTGGGTGATTCACTTACAAAAGGAGTGATTCTTACTGATATGAACAAATATACCTTGGCGGATAAAAGCTATCTTGATATAGTAGGGAAAGAGCTTGACATGAACATAAACAACTATGGAAGGTTCGGTTCGACAATTCATATGGGAAGCACCATGATCAGACGTCACTCCCAAGAAATCGCAAGCAGCGAATACACCTTCATAGAGTACGGAGGAAACGATTGTGATTTCGACTGGATGAAGATTGCCGACTGTCCGTGCGACGATTACTCTCCAAAGACTACTATTGAAGAATTCAAGGAGCATTTCATTAATCTGATCGGCAAAATCCGAGAGCTCGGATCGAAACCCATAATAATTTCACTCCCGCCTATCCTGTCTGCGCCATACTTTTCATTTTTCAGCAGAACGATGTCTGAAGAACAGAAAAACAACGTGGTGAAATGGCTCGGAGGAGATGTCAACATCATCTCAAGATGGCACGAAAGCTATAACAGAGCGTTGTTCATGATCGCAAGCCAGACACAATCATGCATAATTGACATCACAACCGCATTCGACACATTCAGAGGAGATCTCAGTTCTCTCTTCTGCGCAGACGGCATCCACCCCAATGACCAAGGCCATAAACTGATAGCATCCACAATACTCAAGAACAATCTGTAATCACCATGAAAAGCTATACTCTTTTCCTTGTATCATTGGTTATTATAGCCTTGATGATTTTGGTATACTGCATCAGGAAAATCAAAATGGATTGATTATAAAATGTTATATTTGCATCCAGGAAGTATACTATATTAATAATAGACAGAATGGGATTAGGCAAATGGATTGCTGGCGCACTTGGCTGGGCCATGTTCGGCCCGATTGGCGGCATATTGGGATATTATTTCACATCAAGACTGGAGCAGCTTACTGAAGCTGTTGCAGCGAGCGAAGAAAATCAGTCATATAACCAAGGACAGAGAAACAGCTTCCTGATGAGTCTTCTTGTTCTGTCAGCTGCAGTGATCAAGGCTGACGGAAAGACATCTCCTCAGGAGATAGCCACTCTCCGAAGTTTCTTTACACGGAATTTCGGAGTTCATGCAGCAGACGAAGCAGAAAAGATTGTAAAAGATCTGATAAGGAAGGACTTCAATATCTATGAGGTGTGCGGACAGGTACGCTCATGCATGGATTATTCACAGCGTCTGCAACTTTTCCAGTATCTTGTTTCGCTAAGTGCATGTGACGGATTTGACAAGAATGAAGTCAGCCTGCTTGAAACTATTGCAGTCAACATAGGACTTTCCAAATCAGACTCCGATTCTATCTTTGCAATCTTCCGTCCCAATAATGACAACAACTACAGGATTCTGGGAATTGACTCTGGCGCAACAGACGAAGAAGTAAAGAAAGCCTACCGCAGAATGGCTGTCAAGTACCATCCGGACAAGGTAGCTACATTAGGAGAAGACGTCCAGAAAGCTGCTGAAGAAAAATTCAAGGCCATTGCACAGGCCTACGATGCGATATGCCGCGAACGCGGTATCTGATCGTCATCCTGCCAGCAGACACACTGCTAAAAAAAGGACCGTGAAAACCAAGAGATTAACGGCAGTTCTGCCGAGAAGAGGGTTGAGGGCTACGCCTTCAGCCCTTTTAAGTTTCATCCATGTCGCCACATGCAATGTCAGATATAGAGCCGGAACGGCCAGTGCCCAAAGAGCAAGAGATGCCCAAACAGGATACATTATTCCCATAGCAAATACTCCAGAGACAAGATATGCCATACTCATTGCAGGACGTCCGAAGATCACGACTGTTGTACGCTTTCCAACAGCAGCATCATCATCCATATCTCTATAGTTGTTCACAATCAGAACATTTGCCGCAAGGAGGCCTACGGCGACGGAAGTTGGCAGCACCTCGCTCATTCCCTCCCAGCTGCCGGTCTGAAGGAAACATGTCAATGTAACTGGAACAACTCCAAAGAAAACAACCACAGCCAGATCGCCAAGTCCGTGATGTGAAAGGGGATATGGTCCTGCACTGTAAGCCAGGGCAAACAGTACTATGACAATTCCCACAAGCAGAAGCCACCATGGACCATAATAAAGCATAGAACATCCTACAGCAACAGCTGCAGCCAGGGTTAGATAAGTCGCTGTCCTCATTGCCAGAGGTGAAATTTCGCCCTCGGTGACGCTTCTGCGGAATCCGGCCCTTCCCTTCCTGTCAATACCGTTCTTGAAATCGTAATACTCATTGCCGAAATTGGCAGCTATCTGGGCGAGAACGGCAAAAATGAGACACAGCAAGGCCGGGACAACATCAATTGAGCCAATATGTATAGCACAGGCACACCCCGCAATTACACCAGCCACGCTCACGGGAAGAGTCCTGAGCCTCATGGCCTCCATCCACACTTTTATCATACACCTGCTTTCTTACCGATATACATCCTGCATATACCCATTGTGAGCGAACGGTGCTCCACAACATCAAAGCCTGCGGACTTCATGATTTCCATGAACTTATCGGGCTTAGGAAAGCGCAGGACAGATGCCGGAAGGTATTCATAAGCTCCACGGTCACCTGATATCTTTCCTCCGATAAACGGAAGTATCTTCAGGAAATACAGCTTATAGCACCATCTTATAAATCTGTTTGACGGGACTGAAAGTTCAAGGATTATACACTTGCCACCCGGCACAAGCACGCGGTACATTTCGCTCAACCCCAGCTCCAGATGTTCGAAATTGCGGACACCGAAGCCAACTGAGATTCTGTCAAAAGTCCCTTCCTCATACGGCAGAGCTTCACAATCTGCCACCCTCATTGCAGCATTCACATTTTCTTTGGCAATCTTCTCCAGGCCGACTGCAATCATTCCGTCTGAAATATCCACACCGATAACCTCGCTGCCTGGTGCAACTTTACGTGCAATCTCGATTGTAAAGTCTCCTGTTCCGCATGCAACATCCAGAACTTTCATTGGCTTCTTCTCGTCTGCAAGCTCACGCACAGCTTTTCTTCTCCACCCCTTGTCAATGTTCAGAGACAGAATGTGGTTCAATTTATCATAATCAGGAGCGATGTTGTCGAACATCTTCTTTACCCCTTCCTTCTTTGCCATATCTAGTTAAGTTTACGTCTGATAATCAATACATATAAAAGCAGGATGACATTCATCAGCAAGGCATATATGATGGCAGGCAGTGCCATTACAGGGTCATGAAATACAATGCCCGCAAGCATGATTGCCTGAGCGGCATTCTGCATTCCCACTTCTATTACAATAGTTCTTCTTGCTGCTTCGCTCAGCCGTCCTAATCGAGATAGTCCAGAGCCGCAGAGCATGGACACCAATATAAGGAGTGTAGCCGACAACCCCAACACACCAAAATTATCTGCTATTTCCCGAGGATACTGAAGGAAAAATGTCAAAGCCAGGATCATGAGAGCAGGAAATGCAGCCTTTCCCAATATCTTACGTACCTTTACTGCCGGATCCGGAAAATAATGTCTGAATGCATATCCTGTCAGCATTGGCACAAAGACAAGAACAAAGTTCTGCACCAGAAGTTTACCGACTGGAAGATCTATAGTCTCACCTGACATGATGGAGACCTTGTCTGCGACGAAACTCATGATTGCCGGGAGAGTGAAAAGAGTAATGAGACTACTTAATGCTGTAAGTGTTACAGACAGGGCAACATCACCTTTAGCTAGCAACGAGAACACATTTGACGAACTGCCTCCGGGACAACATGCTATGAGCACGAGACCCATGAAATACACAGGAGGCAGCCTCAGGACCCACGCCAATGCAAACGCAGCCAATGGCAGCACGACTATCTGCCCGATCATGCCAAGCAGCACAGCCTTAGGATTCTTTGCAATATCTTGAAATGCCTTTAAATTTAAATCGAGTCCCAACATGAACATCAGCACGATGAGAACAGGCATAACGATCCAGATAGTATTCATAGGTCTAATTTAGACTGCTAAATTACCTATTTTCAAGACAAATATCAAAAAACTTCATAACTTTAAAGCGTAAATCAAAATAACGAATGAGCATATTTTCAAAACTTTCGGAAGTAATCAAAGATGTGGCTAACATAGACGCCCACATCGATACAGACGCAGCAGAGCATTCAATAAGAAACAATATAGTATTCAAAGGTCCTAATGCATGGATCCTTGCCATAGCCATCATCATCGCCTCAGTAGGTCTTAATGTCAACTCGATTCCGGTAATCATCGGAGCCATGTTGATCTCGCCTCTTATGGGTCCTATCTTCGGACTTGGACTAGGCCTTGGCATCAATGACATCGATCTCATGAAGCAGGCTGGCAAGAACCTTCTTATAATGGTATCCATCAGTCTTGCAGTATCCCTGCTGTACTTCCTGATAACACCTCTCAGTCTGAGCAACCCAACAGAGATTCTGGCCAGAACAAAACCTACCATCTTCGACGTGATGATTGCACTTTTCGGTGGATTCGCAGGAATCTTCGAACAATGCCGCAAGGAGAAGGGCACCGTCTTCTCTGGTGTAGCCATTGCCACCGCCCTGATGCCACCGCTATGTACAGCAGGATACGGACTTGCATCAGGCAACATGGGATGTTTCATCGGAGCAATATACCTGTTCTGCATCAACTGTCTTTTCATCACTCTTGCGACTTACTTCCTTGTCAGACACTTCAAATTCAAAAAGACTGAATATACAGACGTCAAATCCGCACAGAGGACACAGAAGATCACAACACTACTGATACTCATCTTCCTCGTTCCAAGTGTCTGGTCAGCTGTCGTGATCGTCAAGCAGACCAATTTTGAGAAGAAGGCCATGATATTTGTTGAAAGACATCGCTCATTAGAAAAGAGCATCATATATGACTATAAGATCGATCACGAGAATGGTTCAGTACTTAATATATTCCTCACAGGAGAGACATTGAGCGAGAGCGGCAGAAACAATATGTATGCATATGCCAAAGAGTGCGGAATCAGTCAGGAACAGCTGATAATCAAAGAATACATCACAAATAATCCTCAGCAGGACGGAGAGATGTTCAAGGGCATCTACGAAAGACTTGATGCCGAAATAGAGACCCATGAGAAGACTATTGATCAGTTGCGACAGGATCTCCTCGACGCCAAGAAAAATGAGATTCCTCACCTTCAGATTGCAAATGAGATTGCAGCCACATATCCTGAAATCCGCCATCTTTATATCGGACAGGGAGTCCATGTCGAAATCGACAGCCTAAGCGTTTCATCATGCCTGATGGTCAAGATCAAGACCTACTCGCTCATGACTGAGTCATCTATAGAACAGTTGAAGAAATGGCTTCAGGTACGCCTGCAGGTCGAGCATGTGGAGATAGACAATGCCTATGAAATGCCGGTATCTGACGGCATCATTGAAGAAAAAGAGATCTAGCCGCCAGGCTAGATCTCTACTCCATATACAGACGTACCTTTGAGTTCTTCTTCGATCTTCAAGAGTCTGTTGTATTTCGCAATGCGTTCAGAGCGGCTCAATGATCCTGTCTTTATCTGACCGCAGTTGGTGGCCACTGCAAGATCTGCAATCGTAGTGTCTTCTGTTTCTCCGGAACGATGTGAGACAATGGCCTTGTAGCCGTTTCTCTTCGCCATCTCGATAGCTTCGAGAGTCTCTGTCAACGTGCCGATCTGATTGAGTTTTATCAATATCGCATTTCCGCATCCTGTAGTGATTCCCTTCACAAGATAGTCTACATTTGTAACGAAAAGGTCGTCTCCTACCAGCTGACAATCGTCACCTAATACCTTTGTCATATGCTCCCAGCCACACCAGTCATTCTCTGACATTCCGTCCTCGATGGAATCTACAGGATATTTTTCGACAAGTTCCTTGGGGTAGGCTATCTGTGATTCCCTATCAAGCTTGCGTGCATCCGGACCTTCAAACACAGTGTAGTCATAAATGCCGTCCTGGAAGAATTCCGAGCTGGCGCAGTCAAGCGCAATGGTGACATCCCTTCCCGGTACATATCCAGCCTCCTCAATAGCTTTGACTATCAGATTCAAAGCATCTTCCACACCTTCAAGATCAGGTGCAAATCCGCCTTCATCTCCCACTGCAGTACTCAAGCCTCTTGATTTGAGGACAGCCTTCAGCTTATGAAACACCTCGGCTCCCATACGGAGACCCTCGGCAAAGGATGATGCTCCTACAGGACGGATCATGAACTCCTGAAAAGCTATAGGTGAATCACTATGCGATCCGCCGTTGATGATGTTCATCATAGGCACTGGCATCACATTGGAATTTGTAGCTCCAAGATATCTGTATAACGGAAGACCCAAGGCATCTGCGGCAGCTTTTGCTACTGCCAACGATACTGCGAGGATCGCATTAGCTCCCAGTCTTGACTTGTTTGGAGTGCCATCCAGGGCTATCATCTTTCTGTCGACAGCCGTCTGCTCGAGTGCTGACATGCCCAAAAGTGCCGGAGCTATTATCTCATTGACATTGGCGACAGCCTTAAGCACACCTTTGCCGAAATATCTTGAAGGGTCGCCGTCCCTGAGTTCTATCGCCTCATGCTCTCCGGTAGACGCTCCAGAGGGCACCGATGCACATCCGACAGCCCCACACTCTAATGTCACCTCCGCAGCAACTGTCGGAGTTCCACGTGAATCAAGAATCTCACGTGCAGTTATATCAATTATCTTCATATCTATCATTTTCAGTCCGACGGAAAAATACAAATCGCCTGCCACACTTGAATGTTTCAGGGAGGCAGAAATCTATTTAATTCTATAAGGCTGATCCTCATAAAGGAGGAACTTCTTGGCCTTTCGTATCCACTTCTGCTCCTCTACCTTGACATGCTCCCTCATCTGCTCTGTGCTGATCTGACCATTGATGTAGTCCATGAGGACAGGGTCTGCCAGCTTTGCTTCAAAGCCGTCTTCAAGACGGAAAGTTTCATAATTCTCCTTGAAGAAACGTATCAGCTGAAGGCTATGGATCAGAGAGTGATATTCCACGCCAGGGGCGCGCATGATCTGATATCCGAAACATTTTTCTCCCGCATATCGGCCGCATGAAGGAGTGAACGAGCATGGACGAAGCATTACACCTTCAGCCACAGGAACAGGCTCACGATGAGCTGTCTTCACGAACGGAGCACCGAAATATTCATAAGGACGGGCCGTGCCGATAGCAGGAGTGATATTGGTATTGTTCCAAAGTCCTCCGCCGCTGTACATGTCGCATGTGAAGAATCCTGGCACGTCGGAAGCAGGAGCAATTGTCCATGGCATAAGATGATGGTTGGAATCTGTCGCAAGAGCTGAAATCACATGAAGAGCGAACTTGGCTCCGATTTCATGGTAGTACAGATTTGCCAATTCTCCCAACGTAAGTCCGTGACGGTGAGCTACTTTCGCAACATGAGACTCACCCTCCACGGCAGGCATGGTACCTTCCACTATCCTTCCGGCCGGATTGATATGGTCCACAATGTAAAGCGAAGGCGCCTCGTCCTTCATATCCTTGAGCACCTCCATCAGGTGCATGACATCCTTTGTGTAGTTGAAGTAACGTGAACCTACATCCTGAATCTCGACAACCACGGCATTGAGGCCTTTTATGTCCTCAGCTGAAAATTCTATATGGTTGGTGAGCGGTGTAAGCTCGGTGTCCCTTGGATTGAAGATAATCTGGAGGTTTCCCCTCTCGCGGAAGATGTCGTACATATACCTTCCGCGCTGGGTGTCCCAGCAGTTCTGTGTGCAGAAACAACCGACCTGGCCCTCGTGCAGAGCCTTGTCAAGCTGGTCTTCAAGTGATGTGGTTCTGAATGAGAACATTATCCTATAATCTTGTTAGCAATGTTAATGATTTCCTGTGCAAGCGCATCTGCTGCTTCTTTTGTAGCTGCCTCTGCATAGATGCGGATGATTGGCTCTGTGTTTGATCTGCGGAGGTGTACCCATTCGCGGCGTGCCTCGAACGAGATCTTCACTCCGTCGATTGTGTTGATATCCTCGGCTGCATATACATCCTTCACCTGATCAAGAATCTTGTCGATGAGAGCCTTGTCTGAAAGTTCGATCTTGTTCTTGGCGATCACATACTGAGGATATGTCTTGAGAAGTTCTGACACGCTCATCTTCTTGTATGCGAGGTTTGTGAGGAAGAGAGCCACGCCGACCATGGCGTCGCGTCCGTAGTGGAGAGCCGGATAGATGACTCCGCCATTTCCCTCTCCTCCAATGATGGCGCCACACTCCCTCATCATGGTAGTAACGTTCACCTCACCTACTGCAGCCGCATGATATTCGCCGCCGTACTGCTCCGTCACATCTCGAAGCGCTCTTGAAGATGAAAGGTTAGAAGATGTGGTCATCTGATATGGAGCAGCGATCTCCTCCATCGACTTGCCAGTGTTCAATGCTTCGTTATATACCCTTGAAAGAAGATAGTCCGCCACGCTCACAAGTGTATATTCCTCTCCGAAAGGCTTTCCGTCTTCGCAGATGAGCGCCAGGCGGTCAACGTCTGGATCAACGGAGATACCCAGGTGCGCATTATTCTTCACTACAGCCTCAGAAAGTTCCACAAGATTTGCAGGAAGCGGCTCAGGATTGTGTGCAAATTCTCCAGTAGGCTCGCAGTTTACGCACACACACTCAACGCCGAGTCTCTCAAGAAGACGAGGCATGATGATGCCGCCGACCGAATTCACAGCGTCAAGAGCCACTTTGAAATGAGCGTTTCGTACAGCTTCAGCATCAACTTCCGGAAGTGCAAGCACTGCATCAAGATGTGCATCTGTGTAGTCCTTTTCCTCGATTATACCAAGGTCATCCACCTGTGCAAAGCAGAAGTTCTCGGCCTCAGCACATTCGAGAATCGCCGCTCCTTCCTCAGCATTGAGGAACTCACCTTTCTCGTTCAGAAGCTTGAGGGCATTCCACTGTTTCGGGTTGTGAGAAGCTGTGAGGATTATACCACCGTCGGCCTGCTCGAACACAACGGCCATTTCTGTGGTCGGAGTGGAAGCAAATCCTGCCTTGACAACGTCCACCCCGCATGCAACGAGGGTACCGCAGACAAGCTGCTCTACCATGTCACCTGAAAGACGTGCGTCCTTTCCTACAACCACCTTGTATCTCTCGCCTTCTGCCTTTGGAAGACGCTCACGCATCTTCTCACAGTAAGCATATGTAAATTTCACGATGTCAAGCGGAGACAGGCCCTCTCCCGGAGCACCACCGATCGTTCCGCGAATACCTGATATAGATTTAATCAAAGTCATACCCTATATATTATATGTGTGCAAACAAGCAAATTTAATCTTTTATGCCAGCATTTACAAATTTAATATTACTTTTGCAGCCGCATTTTAAACACATATAGCTCATATATATATGAAAGCATTCTGGACAATACTCCTGCTCATAGCATCTAACGTATTCATGACATTTGCATGGTATGGCCATCTTAAGCTGAAGCAGATGGATATTTCGACCAACTGGCCGCTTATCGTTGTGATCCTCTTCTCATGGGGAGTTGCATTCCTTGAATACTGCGCACAGGTGCCTGCAAACCGCATCGGCTTTGTGGACAACGGCGGTCCTTTCACCCTCATGCAGCTCAAGATCATCCAGGAGGTCATTTCTCTTGCTGTATTTACCATCATGGTGACATTCATGTTCAAGGGTGAATCACTCCAATGGAACCATCTTGCAGCATTTTTCTGTCTGATCATGGCAGTATTCTTCGTATTTTTGAAATAAACCTCAAAAATATTTGGAAGTTGCAAAAAATTATCTACCTTTGCACTCCCAAACATAAAACGCTCGGTTCGTATAACGGTTAGTACTCAAGATTCTCAATCTTGCAATAGGGGTTCGATTCCCCTACCGAGTACCAAGTTCTTTAAAATCATGGGGGTATAGCTCAGTTGGCTAGAGCACCTGCTTTGCAAGCAGGGGGTCGTCGGTTCGACTCCGACTATCTCCACAATCCGCTCGGTTCGTATAACGGTTAGTACTCAAGATTCTCAATCTTGCAATAGGGGTTCGATTCCCCTACCGAGTACCAGTAAGCAGTCATCCCAAGATGACTGCTTTTTTTAAGAAGTTCTTACATAAAATGGGGGTATAGCTCAGTTGGCTAGAGCACCTGCTTTGCAAGCAGGGGGTCGTCGGTTCGACTCCGACTATCTCCACAATCCGGCCTGAAAGCCAAGCAGTCAGAGGTTTTACAAACAGATTTACAAACAGATGTTGTAAGTCGAGATTGTAAAACCTCTTTTCTATTTATCATATTACCTGATCGCCCTTTAGTCATCATTACTTTCTAAGGCAATAATAACGACCAAGATGAAAAATTGAAAAACAATCATCAGCGATGCTATAATGATTACAATAGTCATAACTATCTTCTTCCTCTTGCTCTCCAGATATATGCCAGAATCAGTCCGGATATGATATGCCAAACACCCCACCAGGCTGTTATCACGACCATTCCGCCATTATTATCCCAGATCACCGGGTCAAATATTGCCGGGTTAAAAAGCAGCACGAGACCCAAACCTGAATTCTGAATACCAGTTTCTATGGTTATGGTCCGCCTGTCCTTATATGGTACCTTGAACAGAGTTCCAGCACCAAAACCAATACCAAGTGCCAACAGATTATGCGCGAGTACGATCAAGAAAATATATTGAATACACTTCAGGAATGCATCTATATTGTTTCCGAATGTCAGCACAACCATAACGACGAAAAATGCTATCGAGAGATACTGCATTGGCTTTTGCAGCGCCTTGGTCAGTTTCGGCAGATAGTGCGAACACAGACATCCCAACACAAGAGGAATTCCCAAGAGAACGACAATAGTCTTGAATATCTCGAGGAAAGGTATATCCAACTCTGGCAGGATCATTCGTTTCTCTGCGAAGTTCAGATACATCTTTCCCCAGAAAGAAAAATTCAGAGGAGTTGTAATGACGCATAATGCAGTATTAAACGCCGTAAGCGACACCGACAACTCCGTGTTTCCTCTCGAGAAGGACGTGATGAAGTTTGAGATGTTGCCTCCCGGGCATGCCGCCACGAGGATCATTCCCAGCGCGATCATTGGAGAAATCCAATCGTTGAGCAATATTGTCAACAGGAATGTCAATGCGGGAAGAAGGATAATCTGACAAAGAATTCCGATTAACATCGACTTCGGTCTCTTGGCTATATCCATGAAAGATGACGGCTTGATTCCAAGGGCCACTCCAAACATAACGAAGGCGAGGACAATATTGATGATGTCCATACCTGTCTTATTCATATTGACGTCTATCGCGTCAAGAGAGGCTATTATTTCTGGACTCATGATTTTGGCAATGTTTTATTAAGAAGAATACATCCTACTATTGCAGATATTACAGATCCACACAACACACCAAGCTTAGCTTGAGAGAGAAGAGTTTCACCTGCTATACCTATACCAGCATATGAAAGATCTGCGATAAACATTGAGACTGTAAATCCTATGCCACACACCACGCACACACTGGCAAATGCTTTCCATGTGGTTCCTGCAGGGAGGCTGACAAACTTGAGTTTCACGGCAATCCAAGAAAACGAGAATACTCCTACAAATTTTCCTATCACCAATCCAAGCATTGCCGCAAGACCGACTCCAGACACCAGACTGCCGACACTCATCTGAGAAAGATCAATACCTGCATTAGCAAAAGCGAACAATGGAATCACCAGATAATTGATAAGGAAGTGAAGGTTATCCTCAAGATCCTGCAAAGGACTGATCATCTTATCGGCAGCAGACTCTATGCTCTTGAGAGTGTGTATCTGCTCATTGGTAAGAACAATGGTATTATGCTGTTCATCAACATCGATTACAGGGAACTTGTTTACATTATTACGAATGCGCTCCAAATAATATCCTGTTCCCTTCTTAAGGGTAGCCGGTATGCAGAATGCGACGATTACACCAGCTATGGTTGCATGGATACCCGAGTTGAGCATCATATACCACAGAACCAAACCCACGATCACATAGAATGCTTTAGAGCGGTTGTTAAGCGCATTTCCTATAACCATAACAGCTACACAGACAGCAGCCAGGACTAAGAACATTACATTTATATGTGAAGAGTAGAAAAGTGCAATGACAATGATTCCACCTAGGTCGTCCGCTACGGCAAGCGCCGCTAAAAACACTTTCAGACCTACAGGCACTCTGGTTTTGAAAACAGCCAATACGCCTAATGAGAATGCTATATCTGTTGCCATTGGTATCGCTACACCTCTTTGCATGAGAGGATCCGACGGGCAGACCAATGCAAAAATCAGAACAGGAATGATCATTCCTCCACAGGCTCCTATAATCGGGAGCATGGCTTTTTCACGTGTTGATAGTTCTCCGACTCGAATCTCACGTTTTATCTCAAGGCCGACAGACAAGAAGAAGATTGCCATGAGGAAATCATTTATTATCTGTCCGAGGGTCAAGGGATGTCCATTATGACTGAAAAGGTTAAAGTCACCAATGGAAAGGCTGACGGGATTCTGCCATAACGTAAAGTACCAATCCTTCACGCCCTGTATGTTAGCGCACATCAGGGCGAGGATTGTAAAAAAGATCAACACTACGCTGGAACTTATGTGTCTCTTCATCTTGCTCCAGAAACTATAATTTAATACTGTTCCCATAGTCTTATGCTAATTGATTTGAAACCAGATACCAAGTGTATGCCATGAAGCACATTAAGAGGAACACACCTTCCCCTCGGCTTATCCTGCAGTCCTTGCCGAATATAAAAAGTACCAGCGTGGCAGTTATCATAACCATGAAGTCAACAATACCGATGCCGGTTGAAGTCAAAGGTGACACCTGCGAGCATAGGCCGAGAATCATGGATATATTGAAAATATTCGATCCGACGATGTTACCAAGAGCCATGCTTGTATTCTTTTTGATGGCAGCAGCGATGGATGCAGCAAGTTCCGGAAGAGATGTTCCGCAGGCAATCAGCGTCAACGATATGAATGAATCACTTACGCCGAATGACTTTGCTATGAGCACAGCGTTATCAACGAAGACATCGCAGCTGAATACCAATACAGCGAGCCCTCCTATCACCTTGAGTACTGAAATCCACATAGGACCTACAGGCTGCCCGTTATCTACCGTTTGTGTTGTCTGAGGCATCGCACTTTTATCTCTTCGGAATGAAATCCACATGAATGCTGCAAATGCCGCAAGCAATAGAAGACCGTCAAATCTGCCGATGCAGCTGTCTGTACCGATGAAGAAATTGAAGAAAAGAAGGCCGAGGAGGACAGAAACTCCGACACAGAAAGGAATGTCGAACTTGAGGTTTTCTCTACTGAATGTAACAGGAAAGAACATTGCAGTCAGACCAAGGATTCCAAACACATTGAAGATGTTCGAGCCCACGACATTACCGATGGCAACGTCAGCATTTCCGTTCAATGCTCCTAGAAAACTGACTGTCATCTCTGGCATTGAGGTACCTACTCCGATGATGGCTGCTCCGATGACAAAGTCGGACACTTTATATTTCCTTGCGATGGACACAGCTCCGGTAACCAGAAAATCGGCTCCAAAGACAATGCCCACGAGGGAAACAATCATAATTATGTATTCCATTATTTGATCAGTTTGCTTACTTTAGACAGGTCATATTCATACATTTTAGAACAAGGCTGGTATGTGTATGGCACATATTCGAACAATTGAATATATGCCTTACCAGTGGCTTTGCTGTAATAAACCTCTAATTTTATTGCGTTGCCTTTATCCTCTTCTGAAAGATCAATCGAGTCAGGTTTTGAAGCGATCTCATTTGCTATAGCTGTATGCATAGTCTGCTGAAAATATCTTTCCTTCTTGAGATATTTTGCGGCTGTCTCAACGTCCTTGTAGCCAGTCTTGAGTACAAGTGCAAGGATTGCTCCTGCGAATAAAAGGAAGAAACCTGTAATGCTGACAGCGTCGCCAGCAGGAATTGCGACAAGTATGCCTCCCAGCGCAAGGAGTGAAATAAATACTACGATATCTTTGATTGAGTGAACTCTAACGAATGTCTTTTCCATATTGATTTATCATTTAGTTGTTTAATTGTTCATATGCATAACGAAACCAGGCGATGTCTTCCAATTGCTTGAAAAACACCGCAGAATAAAACCCTCAAACTATGTTCTAAATGATAAGCCTACAGAGACTGACCAATTTATTGGCAGGCTCCATAAGTGAAGAATGTATAATTAGAGACTGTTTCTGAACGACGTACCTAAGGGTGGAATTGATTGTCTTTCCTGACTTTACCACTTCGCAATTCTGCCTGTGCCCGGTTTCATGCCGGTTTGAATTGCTTTGCAGACGTGGGACACTTACCGTTGAAACCTGACGAGGGATACAAATATCAGTCGTCGGTGCAGTTATACTGACATTCAATGATGCCGTACAAGCACTCGTATAGTCATAGTCCTGAATATCCTCATGAGCAAACAATTCGTCCTTGGCACTCATATGAAATGCCAAAGCGACCAGGCTCAAAAGAAGATATTTCAGTAAATTTTTCATAATTGCCCGCAAAGGTATAAAGTTTTACGAAAAATGATTAAGGAATTTCGGTTTATGTGTCGATGCTTGGCGTATAAAACGTTGTCATACTTTTTTACTCGGCTCATTCTTATATCGTGGAAAGGAATCCAGATGAACTATTTGATATTGAGATTGCTTTTGTAGTTAATGATTGGCATCTTTGCAGTGTTCATCTACAGTTAGAAGGAGTTTCTAGGGTTATCCTATCTTGATATAGGACCGTTTATACAACTTCTTTAAGACGCTTTTCATCTTCTCCTTTGCAATGACATTCCAGGATAATGACAGACATCTCTTTGGTGTCATAGATATGTATTGTTGTTATATCTTGGCGTTTGTTCGTATCTCTTTCTATTAGACTGAAGATTTTATGTTCTCCGGTATTCTTACGTGGATATAGTGGTTTATCCTGTGAAGTCTCTGCGAACAATGCTACTTTGAGATGCAATATCAGATAACTCGCTACTGGATAGCATTTTAGCTGAATAGGGGTCGGAAAATTTTCCGACCCCTATTCAGCCATCTTATTAATTATTAACAGGTTACATGATATGATTTACCAGACTATCAACGTATAACACCTTCATCAGTTAATCTGAATGGCATACTTTGTGACCCGAGCCCAGGCACACAAGTTAAAATTACAGGTTATGGACAAGAAGAAAAATAATCAGAAAGAACTTTCTGAACCGATATTCGGCTCGCAGCAGATGAGGGAGCCGGCTCCGTCGGAATATATACCCAAACACAGGACCCGCAGCGACATCGCATATCAGATAGTCAAGGACGAGACATTCCCGCAGACACAGCCGAGACTGAACCTCGCGACATTCGTCACAACGTATATGGACGAATACGGCACAAAACTGATGAACGAAGCCGTGGGCATCAATTTCATCGATGAGACCGAGTATCCGCGAGTGGCTGTGATGTGCGGACGCTGCATCAACATGGTGGCCAACATGTGGCATTCTCCTGAAAAGGCGGAATGGAAGACAGGAGCGGTGGGCATCGGATCATCAGAAGCCTGCATGCTCGGCGGAGTAGCCGCATGGCTACGCTGGCGCGAGCGCAGGAAGGCACAGGGCAAGCCATATGACAAGCCCAACCTTGTGATGAGCACCGCATATCAGGTAGTATGGGAGAAATTCTGTCAGCTCTGGCAGATCGAGATGCGTACAGTCCCGATCACCCGCGAGCACATTACCCTCGATATTGAAAAGGCCATAGAGATGTGCGATGAAAACACGATCTGCATCGTCCCTATCGCCGGAGTCACATGGACAGGAATGAACGATGACATCGAGGCGCTGGACAAGGCATTGGACAAATACAACTCCCTCACAGGATATGACATTCCTATCCATGTGGACGCAGCATCCGGAGGATTCATCCTGCCGTTCATCAATCCTAAGAAGAAATGGGATTTCCGCCTCAAGTGGGTCTACTCCATCTCTACTTCAGGTCACAAATATGGCCTCGTATATCCTGGACTGGGATGGGTGGTGTGGAAGGACAAGAAATACCTTCCTGAGCAGATGTCTTTCAGTGTCAACTATCTCGGCGCCAGCATCTCACAGGTGGGACTCAACTTCTCGCGTCCGGCAGCCCAGATCCTTGCCCAGTACTACAACTTCATTCACCTTGGAATGGAGGGCTACTATGAAATCCACTCAAATTCCATGAACATCGCCGAATACTTCCACCAGCAGATCGGCAGGATGCCATGCTTCAAGAACTACTCGAAGACTTTGGAAAATCCTCTTTTCATCTGGTCGCTGGACCCGGAATATGACAAAAAGGCAATGTGGACTCTCTTTGACCTTCAGGACAGGCTCATGCAGAGCGGATGGATGGTTCCGGCCTACACCATGCCAAAAGACATCGAAGACATGGTGGTCATGAGAATCGTAGTGCGTCAGGGCATGTCAAGAGATATGGCCAGCATGCTCATCGAAGACATCCAGAATGCAGTGGAGGCTCTCGAAAAACTGGAGTACCCTACTCCTTCCCGTATTGAAGAACAGAAGAAAGGAAAAGTATTCACCCACTAAACATATCAGTTTATGGACACACAGAAAGGCAATGCAGGCAAGGTCTTCAAACTCAGCGTAGTAACGCTCGCAATCATGAACATCACGGCAGTAGTCAGCCTTAGAGGACTACCGTCCGAAGCCATCTACGGACCATCTTCGGCATTCTATTACCTGTTTGCAGCCATCGTCTTCCTCATCCCGACCGCCATGGTTGCGGCTGAGCTGGCTGCCATGTTCTCCGACAAGCAAGGCGGAGTATTCAGGTGGGTGGGCGAAGCATTTGGCCCCAGAACAGGCTTCCTGGCAATATGGCTCCAGTGGATCGAATCCACCATCTGGTACCCTACCGTGCTTACATTTGGAGCCGTATCATTGGCCTACATCGGATTTGACACGACCTCGGATGCCGCACTTGCATCAAGCAAGATCTTCACGCTTGTGACAGTGCTTGCGATATATTGGGTGGCGACTTTCATAGCAATGAAGGGACTCGGATGGGTAGGAAAGATAAGCAAATGGGGAGGAATGATCGGCACAATCATCCCGGCAGGTCTTCTCATCGTTCTAGGCATCGTCTACATCGCCACAGGCGGACATAATTATATGGATATGTCGCAGAGTTTCTTCCCGGATCTGACGAAGCTGGACAATATAGTCCTTGCCAGCAGTATATTCCTGTTCTATGCAGGTATGGAGATGATGGGTGTGCATGTGATGGATGTCAACAATCCGTCGCGCAACTATCCGAAGGCTATCATCATCGGCTCCCTTGCTACAGTCACAATATTCATCCTTGGCACATTCGCACTCGGATTCATCATCCCGGCAAAGGACATCAACCTCACCCAGTCGCTTCTGATAGGATTTGACAACTATTTCCGGCATTTTCACATTTCCTGGGCCGGACCTGTCATAGCTGTAGCCCTTATGTTCGGAGTGCTGGCAAGCGTGCTGACATGGGTTGCAGGTCCGTCAAAGGGTATATTCACCGTGGGAAGGGCAGGTTACCTGCCGCCTTTCTTCCAGAAGACCAACAGACAGGGCGTACAGCGCAACATCCTTCTCGTTCAAGGAGGAATTGTGACTCTCCTGTCGCTTCTGTTCGTCGTGATGCCTTCTGTGCAGTCGTTCTACCAGATCCTTTCACAGCTGACCATCCTGCTGTACCTGATAATGTACATGCTGATGTTTGCTGCAGCCATCGTGCTCCGCTATAAGATGAAGGATGCTCCACGTCCTTTCCGTCTTGGCAAAGGCAATGCACTGATGTGGTTCCTTGGAGCATTGGGATTCCTTGGTTCGCTGCTGGCATTCGTGCTCAGCTTCATTCCTCCGGGACAGATCGCTACGGGCAGCAACACCGTATGGTACACTGTGCTGATAGCCGGATGTGCAGTGATGGTGGTGATCCCGTTCATCATCTATGCGATGAGAAAGCCTTCGTGGAAAGATCCGTCGGCCGAGTTTGCGCCGTTCCACTGGGAGAGCAAATAAGCGAGGCGATTGCATTCGTTGGAGAAATGCATTATCTTCGCGGCATGAAACTGAAAGTACTCATCACGGGCACATCCCAAGGAATAGGAAAAGCCATTGCGGAACACTTTCTTGCAAATGGACATAATGTAGTCGGAATTGATAGGAACTCGTCTTCTATCAGTTCCGATTCGTATACTCACTACACATGTGACATACGCGACTATGACTCTCTACCTGAGATCCAGGGAGTGCAGGTGCTGGTCAACAATGCCGGCACACAGAATGAGAACGACATAGACACAAACCTCAAGGCGCTCATCCATATCACAGAAAAATATGGAGTGCAGGAGGATATCAGGTCTATTTTGAATATCGGTTCAGCCAGCGGCCACACAGGCTCTGAATTTCCGGAATACTGCGCCAGCAAAGGCGGAGTGATCGCCTACACCAAGAACGTGGCATTGAGGGTGGCCCGTTTCGGCGCCACATGCAACAGCCTCGATCCAGGCGGAGTGCTTACGCCTCTTAATGACTGTGTGACCGAAGACGCCCAGCTTTGGGACGAGATCATGCAGCAGACCCCGCTCAAGCGTTGGGCAACTGTCGAAGAGATAGCTCAGTGGGCATATTTCCTTACCGTAGTGAACACATTCTGCACAGGACAGAGCATCGTGGTCGACGGCGGAGAATCCATCAACTCACACTTCGTATGGCCTGGATTCTAACAGTTCTGGGCATCATTACATTGGCTTTGGGAATCATGGGAGCATTCTTACCGGTGCTTCCCACCACCCCGTTCCTCCTGCTTTCAGCAGCTCTCTTCCTGCGCAGCAACCGCAGGCTATATGACTGGCTTCTGAACCATCCGCGCATGGGCACATACATAACCAACTTCATCAAGCACAAGGCCATCCCCCTGCGTGTGAAGATCATATCAGTTGCTACTCTGTGGATCACCCTGCTGTACTGTGCCGTCTTCGTGGCATCTCACTGGGCTCTGAGCGCCCTCTTCATCGCGCTTGCCATAGGAATCACGATCCACATCCTGCGCTACAAGACGCTAAAAAATTGAGCATTGACGAGTGAGGGATTTTTTTATACCTTTGCGACCCGAATTTCAATGAGGCATATAAGATCATATTGCGCACTGCTGATGATGGTGCTGTTCAGCTGTTACTACTGCGGTATCAGCATGTTCCAGCATACCCACATCTCGAACGGATCTTCCATTGTCCATTCACACCTTGGAGGCAGCTCAGACCACAGCCACACCCAGGAGCAGATCGCAGTCATTGACATACTCTCTTCATTCCAGTCTGAATGCGCCCCTGAGCCGTTCTGCATGGCTTCACCTTGCATTCTTCTTGATGCTTCGTGCACATTCTACCTTGAGACGCCGTATATTATCGGCGCATACGGCGCACACACTCTCCGAGGTCCGCCCCAGGCGTAACGATGCCGTTTGCCTGCTGAATCTTGCCCCACTCAAAGCCTCGCAAGCGCAAACGTATCACATTGACAATCAATGCTTTCCTACTTTTACGTGCCGCTTAAGTGCAGCACGTAGAATAAGCAACTTGCTATAATTCAGCAAGTTACATTTTACGCTAACCCGGATCCAAAGAAATCAAAGATGAGAAGAATAATTTCAGCTCTGGTGGCGGCATTATGCATTATGCCGTGTGCCACAGCAAACAATATAGTAATAGAAAGAGAGACAGAAACAGACGCACATATCTACGGACATGTAATAGACAAATCGACTGGCGAACACCTTCCGTATGTGGTGGTGATGCTCAAGGGTACGACCATAGGAGTGGCTACCGAGAGCACCGGGCACTACATGATCAAGAATGTGCCGGAAGGCAAATTCACTGTAGAGGTGTCTGCAATAGGTTACAAGTCGCAGTCACGCGAAGTCAGCATCCAGAAGAATCACTCATACGAAATAAACTTCATCCTCGAGGAGGATTATGTGCAGATCGACGGAGTCATAGTTTCTGCTACCCGCAGCGAGACCACAAGGAAGATGTCACCGACGCTGGTCAATGTGGTCGGCATGGACATATATAACAAGACAAACAGCACTACAGTGGCGCAGGGCCTGGCATT
>JAEIGA010002880.1_pt1 | contig 27147 bp, 22 predicted proteins | sample 9270691 | NCBI WGS metagenome assembly JAEIGA01 (sample SAMN17057246, study PRJNA624740) | gut metagenome | biome: biome; isolation source: fecal sample | host: Bos grunniens | place: China: Xizang | collected 2019 | reverse complement strand
TTGGTTGACCATACAGAGCAGCGTAAAATCATTCAGAATGCAACAAGAAGAAACACTCTCAAAAGCACAGGTAATGATGTTAATGAAACTGTTGAAGCTGAAGGTAACTTACAGGATGTGGTTGACCTTCTCGCAAATATGCGAAAGAACAAGGAAGTCCTCCTTCATTGTGCCGTGTACATTGAACTTAAAGCAAAAAGCTATGAAGCACTCAAAGAACTTCAGAGTGACATATCAATGGAGCTTACCCGTTCAAAGCTTATTGTTGACCGTCTTACATTAAGGCAGAAAGAGGGTTTCTTGTCGGTAATGCCTATGGGTTCAAATATGTTCGGTACACAGTTTGAAAGAGTGTTACCTGTCTCAAGTGTAGCCAATCTCTATCCTTTCAACTTCTCAGGTAAAACCGATCCTCACGGAATTTATATCGGACGAGATAAATACGGCACAAATATTCTTGTTGATTTCGACCACAGAGCTGAAGATAAAACCAATGCCAATGCTCTTATTCTCGGTAACTCAGGTCAGGGTAAAAGTTTTCTTATGAAACTTATGCTTACCAATATTCGTGAATCAGGAAAAAGAATTGTATGTCTTGATCCCGAATCTGAATATGAGGAATTGACCGAAACTCTTGGTGGATGCTACATTGACCTTATGTCCGGTGAATATATCATAAACATACTTGAACCGAAGGAATGGTCTGATAATGAAAACGATTATAGCAAGGAAGATCCCGAAGCGTTCAGACGAGTAACAAGACTCAGTCAGCACATTGCTTTCTTGAAAGACTTTTTCAGAAGCTATAAAGATTTCACAGATGCACAGATTGATACTCTTGAAATTCTCCTCGGAAAGCTTTACGGTAACTTTGGCATTACCGATACAACCGATTTCTCAAGACTCAAGGCAACCGACTATCCTATTATGACTGACTTGTACAATCTCTGCGATGCTGAATTCAAGGCATATAACAAAAAAGAAAAAAATCTTTATACAGAAGAAATACTTCAGGAAATCTGTCTTGGAATCAACTCAATGTGCGTTGGTGCAGAATCAAAATATTTCAATGGTTACACCAACATTACTGATGATGCTTTCCTGTGCTTCGGTGTTAAAGGTTTGCTTGATACTAACAAACGATTAAAGGATGCTATGTTGTTTAACATCCTCTCATACATGAGCAATCAGCTTTTAGGTGTAGGTAATACAGTTGCATCAATTGATGAGCTTTACCTCTTCTTGACCAATATGACTGCTATTGAATATATCCGAAATGCAATGAAACGAGTTCGTAAAAAGGACTCTGCAATTATCATTGCGAGTCAGAATATTGAGGACTTCTTAATTCCTACAATTCGTGAATTTACAAAACCGATGTTCAGTATTCCTACACATCAGTTCTTGTTTAACCCTGGTAGTATCAATCCCAAAGAATATATGGAAGCTCTTCAGATAGAACCAAGTGAATTCGAACTGATAAGATATCCTGAACGTGGTACTTGCTTGTACAGATGTGGTAACGAAAGATACCTTCTCCAAGTCATTGCACCCGAATACAAGTCAAAACTCTTTGGAAAATCAGGTGGTAGATAATGAGTGCTACCGTTGCCGCCGCATTAAAAAAGATATTGGTATCTATACTTACCAATCCAAAGATTTTGAAAAAAGTATTGTGCATTATTCTAGTTCTTATCGTAGCACTTGCTACTCCACTACTCGCTGTTTATGCAGTTCTCACTGGTAAAATAGAAATCGATATAGATGGGATAACAGAAAACTATATGGAGAATTTGACTGATGCACAGGTTCGAGAATTACAAAAAATGAATGATACAATGTTAGCTGTTGAATCTGCACTAAACGATGCAGAACTTGGCAGTCACTATCGAGAAGCTCAGGTGCTATATGCACTTGGGCTTTTTGATTTTTCCGATAACGAAAATTTCGTAAGTGATTTGGCAAGTTGCTTTAAAGATGACTTGTCAGATGCAGAATTGGTTGAACTTGTGAACTCAAAATTCGGTAGTGAAATTGATGCCGAAGAATACTCCACCATAGTAAAAGATATTCGCAGTACCTATATTGACTCATCAGGATTTACCAACAACGGATACAAAAATAACATTGACCTTTGCGTATGGGCTGAAGAAGCAGTTGCAAATGGTTGGGGTTATGTATACGGAACATATGGAACTGTTCTTACACAAAAAATTCTCGACATAAAGGCCAAACAATATCCCGATGAGGTTGGTGGTAAATATGACTTTATCAAAAGCAATTGGCTCGGTGGCAGAACAGCCGACTGTGTGGGTCTCATAAAAGGATACAGTTGGCTTGATGAAGAAACAGGTCAAATCAATTACGGAACGAATGGTATGCCCGACATTGGTGCTGACGGAATGTACTCTGCAGCTACAGAGAAAGGCACAATAGATACCATTCCCGAAATACCCGGAGTAGCAGTTTGGCACAACGGTCACATCGGAATATATATCGGTGATGGTTATGTAATCCAAGCAGCTAACACAAAAAAAGGTGTTATAAAAACACCTTTGTCATATAACAGTTGGACGCATTGGTTGAAGATTCCATATATCACATATATCGAAGAAGAAACAACCAGTGAGCTAACAACAGAAAATTTATAGAAAGAGGTTGATAATATGAGTACACGAAGTTTAATAGCAATGCAAATCGGTGCTGATAAATACAGAACGATTTATTGCCATAGCGATGGCTATCTCTCACATAATGGTGCTTTGCTTATAGACCATTATGATACACCCGAAAAAGTAAAAGAACTTCTTGATATAGGTTCAATTTCATACCTTGCTCCAAATCTCAATCCCGATCCATCTCAGCCTCATGGCTTTGATTATGCAGCAAGGCAAAAAGGTGTAGTTGTGGCATATGGTAGAGATCGTGGCGAAAAAGGTGTTGAAGCAAAAGACTACACTTTCAAGGAACTTGATAACCCGGATTCATGGGCTGAATATATTTATGTATTTACCGAAGAAAATCGTTGGAAGTTTTTCAAACAGGGTTATTCACAGGAAGGCTTAAAAGATATTGAACCTGTTCTCAAATTCCAGTACGAGCAGTTCGGTGTTGAAAGACCTGAAGGTTATTATGGTTTCATTACTGAAGAAATAATCGATGAGCTTGATAAAGAAGGTCTAATTACACACATCGATTCGGTACCTAACATGGAGGTGAAATAATATGTTTTTTCAAACTTCTTTTGATAGAAATGAGCAGCAAGCTACAACTCAGTATTGTTCTATTGTGAAAGTTATTGAATTATCCGAAAATGATTTTAATCTTTTAAAAAACAATACCATGAAAAATTTTGACTTCATTGCTGAACACGCAAATCTGATGCATAAGGATGAAACAGGAACGAACAGATGTGTCCTCTATCTTCGTGAGAATTATGATGAAGGTATTATTGTAAATTCAGAAGGAACTGAGTTTGCTAAAAACTTTGCATATCTTCCGCAAGCAAGAACTTTACACCTTGCTGACGAGTCTTTTACTTTGCAACAGTTTATGAAGTCGATGTTACATATCAGAAATGATATTGTTGACAAAGCGGTAAAAGATCAGGATGATGGTGTTTTCAAAATCGATTTGGATGAGATACATAAGTTCTATAAACCCGAAATCTTTTCTCCTATACTTCTTTATGAAATGCTTCGTGACAGGATTGAATTTGATACAGTAGAATTTGATGACGAAGAATTCGGTATGCGACTTTCTTCTGAATATGCTATGTTTGAAGATGAATCTGTATACAGGGAATTGGAAAAAGAGGAAATCGACATAATGGTTGCAAAGCATGTGCTATGGCTTTATGACGAACCCGGTGGAGTACAGGCAAACTTTTCAGGTTGTCTTGTTTCTAACTACGACTTTTCTGATAGGTCGTTAAACAGTTCTATTTTGAACAACGCAAAGTTCGTAAATTGCAATTTCACTAATGCTGAGTTGTGCTTCTCAATTGCTGACCACACCAAATTCGTCGATTGCAGTATGATTCGAATTACCGGTGAGGAAATGTCTTGCAGAAGCACAAAGTTTAAAGGTTGCAATCTCTTTATGGCAATGCTTACACATTCGAATTTTTCAGATGCGTTATTTTCACGAACTTCAGTTAGCAATGCTAATTTTACTAATTGTTGCATTGATAATACCGAGTGGATACATACCGATGAAAATGAGGCTAACCTGCGTAACATTAGTATGGATGAACAGGCTTGGTCAGATGAAGATATGAATATGACAATGTGAGGTGTTGCACATGAAAAAGGTTTCAATAAGCATTGAATATGATGAAACTAAAATGAAGGCTTTAAAGTACTTCCTCGAACAAAAAGGTAATAAAAGTGTTTCAGAAAAATTGGTTGAAACATTAGATTCATTATATAAAAAGAGTGTACCGTTAAATGTCAGAGATTACATTGAATCAAGTTCAGATAATTCTAATTCAAACACGGGTAATAAATGACACTTAACTGCTGTTTGTTGCCGTTTGTTTGCCCCAAATTGACGAGTTGTACGAAAAATGGTTAAAGTACCCGAACACACAATAAAAAGCCGATAAAAACGGACGTTCAGGCTCTTGTGTATAACGAGTAATTTCGTCCGATTTTTATTGCAGGAATAAGCACAGGGGTTGCAAAAGCATCCCTGTGCGATTACAGCAGACGGCGATGCCGACTGCATAAAGGGTTTCAAGGCTTTCAAAAAGTGGACTCCTATATTTTACAATTTTCCTCCAATTATGAGAATTAGCCGATAAATCCCATCGTTTCAAGGATTTCATAAGGACTCCTATAAATTCTAAGAAGGAAGTGATGCTTATGGCAGTTGATCCAAACAAAAAGAAATTTCATTTGTGGGTATATCCCGATGTGTTAAACAAAGTAAAAGAAATGTATCAAGATGATGGTTGCAAAAGTCAATCAGAGTTTATTGAGAAAGCAATAAGATTTTATTGCGGATATCTTTCGACACAAAATACTGATGAATATCTACCTGAGCTAATAGATAATTCAATCAAAAGCAGAGTGCAAAATTTAGAAGATAAAATGTGTAATCAATTCTTTAAAAACACTGTAGAGTTATCAATGTTACTACATGTCTTTTCTGCTTTGAACAACATATCAGAAACTCAATTAGATGACCTTCGTGCTACTTGTGTCAAAGAGGTGCGCTCTCTAAATGGTTCGATTTCTTTTAAAAATGCATTAAGATATCAAAGACACAGGTAAAGCATATGGCAAGATTTGTTTTGAAATGGAGATATTTTAAATCATCTCCTAAAAGAAATTCTCAATATCTAAAGTACATTGCAACTCGAGATGGAGTAGAAAAGTGTGATGAAAGCTGGAAATATCAGCCTGCAACAATTGAGCAGCAACGAATCATTTCTAGTTTAATAAAGGACTTTCCAGATGCAATAAACACACCAATATATGAGGATTATTTATCAAACAAAACGAAAGGATTATCCAGTGAATTCATTGATGATACGCTAGAAGAATACTTTGATTTAATAGATAAAAAAGAAAACTATATTGGGTATATTGCAAAGCGACCGCGAGTTGAAAAGCAAGGAACACATGGTTTATTTTCACTTCATGATGAAGAAATAAACCTTGAAAGTGTTGCAAAAGATATTGCTAATCACGATGGTTTAGTCTTCACTACAATAATGTCTTTGAAACGAAATGATGCAGAAGCCTTAGACTATGCTCGTTCAATCAGATGGAAAGAATTATTAAAAAGAAACACAATTGCTATAGCAAAATCTATGAATATTCCTCCCTCAGATTTAAGATGGTACGCAGCTTTTCATAATGAAACATATCATCCACATATACATTTTGTTGCTTATTCTGTAGGTAGAGAGCCATACATAACCGAAAAACGTTTGGATGATCTAAAAAGAACTTTTGCAAAAGATATTTTTTCTTCTGAGATGCACAATATATATGTTGAACAAACAGACAGACGAAATGAATTGCGAAAAGAAGCTAAAAACAAGATTGAAGAAATGGTTTCTTTAATAAATAAAGGTCACTATTCTAATCCAATTGTCGCAGACTTATTAAAACAATTGGTAAGCGAATTAGATAATTATTCAGGAAGAATGATGTATGGTTATCTTCCCAAAAGAGCTAAAAATTTAATTGATGGAATAGTTGATGAGATGGCATCAGATGAGAAAATAAAAGAACTATATGAGCTTTGGTATGAACAAAGGGAAACGATAATTAAAATCTATGGTGAAGAAATGCCACCTCGTGTACCATTATCTTCGAACAAAGAATTTAAAACTATTCGAAATGCAGTTCTGCAAGAAGCACTTAGACTTAAAGATATATCTGAATATCCTTTTACAGATGAAAATGTTGAGAAGATATATTTGCCCGAAAAAGTTAGAATCCCTACTCTTCCACCTACATTTCAACCATCTAAAAAGTATCATTGGAAAACTGATATAGCACTTTCTTCTGCAAGATTATTCGCAAGATTAACTCAAGCAATACAAGATAATCTCGAAGAAGATAATCAGACTGATCATCAAGTTGATAGAAAGGTTCTTAAAAAGATTCAAGAAAAGAAACAATCACAAGGTCAAAAAATGGGTTAATTATCTATGGAAGGATGTGATAAAATATCTAATTATATTCGTTTTTCTCCTGAACAAAAAGACAGAGCATATCATATGGATATTGCAGAACTCTTGCGAAAACAAGGTGATAAACTGAGCCGATGCGGAAAAGAATATATATGGGAAAGTCCAACTGGAAAGGTATCTATTAGAAATAATGTTTGGTACCACCATTACGATCAAGAAGGCGGAAATGTTGTTAGTTTTCTTCAAAAGTTTTTTAATAAAACATATAGTGAAGCAATGGAGTATTTGCTAAATGAAAATGGTACTGTAATATCATATTCTTCACCTGTTAAAAAACAAACTCAAGAGTTACTAATGCCTCAAACAAACTCTAACATGAGAAGGCTATATGAATATCTTATGAAAGACAGAGGAATTAGTAGAGATATAATCACAGCTTTTGTTCATGCTAAAATGCTTCGAGAATCAGCAGATTATCATAATGTATTGTTTATCGGATATGATTCCGATGGTGTTCCAAGACATATTCACAAACGAGGAACAGCTAAAGAAAGTGCATATAAAAGAAATGTTGCAGGTAGTGATAACAAGTTTAGTTTCCATTGGCATGGTACAGGAAAAGACATTTATTTATTTGAAGCGCCAATAGATATGCTTTCGTTTATATCAATGTATCCTACTGAATGGAGAAACAGTAGCTATGCAGCGGCATGTTCTGTTGCAGATAATGTTTTGTTTCAATGTCTTGAAGATAACAAACATATTGAACAAGTTTATATTTGTTTCGATAATGACAATGCAGGTCAAACAGCCGCACAAAGACTTTCGGATAAACTATTTATAAAAGGTATTAAATCAGAAATCCTCATTCCAACATTAAAAGATTGGAATGAGGATTTATTATTTTCTAAACAGGAGGTTGATAGAAAGTGGATGGTCCAATTATCTTAATTTTTGTGGGTGTCGTAATGTTTGCTTTAATAGGTGGAATTACAATTGTTTCTCATATATACAATCTTAATAGCATCAAAAGTAAAACTGTTGGAGATGGTCAGCACGGCACAGCAAGATTTTTATCCAAACTTGAACAAAAGAAAGTATATAAGCATGTTCCGTTTACTCCAGAATTATGGAGAAAAAACAAAAATAAAAATGAATTACCACAAGGGGTTATTGTTGGATGCAGGACAATAGGTGGTCATGATTATGCAATGGTTGATACTTCAGATGTACATACTATGATGATAGGTGCAGCCGGATGTGGTAAAACAGCATATTGGTTATATCCAAACCTTGAGTATGCTTGTGCATCAGGAATGTCATTTTTAACTACAGATACAAAAGGTGATTTGTATAGAAATTACGGTAACATTGCAAAAGAATATTATGGTTACAATGTTGCCATAATAGACCTTCGAAATCCAACAAAATCGGATGGTAATAATTTGCTTCATCTTGTTAACAAATATATGGATTTATACAAGAATGAACCAAGTAATTTAACATATAAAGCTAAAGCCGAAAAATATGCAAAAATCATTGGTAAAACAATTATATTTAGTGAAGGAGATGCAGCTTCATTTGGTCAAAATGCTTTCTTTTACGATGCAGCAGAAGGCTTGCTTACCTCGTTAATCCTATTGGTTGCTGAATTTGCTCCACCCGAACAACGTCATATTGTTTCTGTATATAAACTTATTCAAGAGTTACTTGCTCCTGCACCTAATATGGGTAAAGGTAAAACTCAATTTCATAAAATTATGGATAAGCTCCCGCCCGAACACAAAACCAAATGGTTTGCAGGTGCTGCACTTAACACAAGTGACCAGGCCATGCAATCGGTTATGTCAACAACAATGTCTCGTCTTAATGCATTTCTCGATTCAGAACTTGAACAAATACTTTGCTTTGATACGGCAATTGATGCCGAAAAGTTTTGTTCTAAAAAGAGTGCAATCTTTATTGTATTACCCGAAGAAAATCCGACAACATACTTCATGGTATCACTTCTTTTACAACAGTTATATCGTGAAATACTTATGGTCGCAGATGAACAAGGTGGGGCATTAAAAGACAGAGTTATGTTTTATATGGATGAGTTCGGTACTCTTCCTGCAATCAGTTCTGCAGAAATGATGTACTCTGCATCTCGCTCAAGACGTCTGTCATTAGTAAGTATTATTCAGTCATTTCAACAGCTTGAAAAAAACTACGGCAGAGAAGGTGCTGCTATTATTCAGGACAACTGTCAGATAACTATTGCTGGTGGTTTTGCTCCTACTTCTGAAACGGCAGATATAATATCTAAATCGCTTGGTTCAAGAACTGTAATGTCCGGTTCAGTGTCGAGAAGTAAAAACGATCCGTCTCAAAGTCTTCAGATGATAGAAAGACCATTGATGACTGCTGATGAGCTTAAATCAATGGATAAGGGTAATTTTATTGTTATGAAAACAGGTACTCATCCCTTTATATCTAAACTGAAACTGTTCTTTAAATGGGGAATAAAGTTTGATGTAGACCCATATGTACCTAAAGATAAAGGTTCAAGAACTGTTAAATATACAAGTCGAAAGATTATTGAAGAGGCGATAAACGAGCTATATCCATTCGAAGGAAAGATAAATGACAGGGAAGAAAAATTTCCTGCAAATAAACCTTTTGGCTCATCAGGTCAAGCATTAACTGAATATGAAGTTGAAGTAATACCTGAAGATGTTATGCAAGAACAGTCCGAATATATGGCTGAGCAAAAATCACAACATACAGTCTTAAGAACTGACAAAGGAGATATCAACAATGGATAACTATAGAAGAAAAGTCTATGAAGTTGAGTTATCTTCACGTGATAAGTTAGTATATTTATATCTTGTAGACAGAGCTGACAAAGAAAACAAGTGCTTTCCGGGTATTAGAACTATAGCAAGACATCTATCCCTTTCAGAAAGTACTGTTCGTAGAGCATTAGCAGACTTAGAAAAAGAAAAGTTAATTCGTAAAGAAATACGAAAACGAGGTAACGGCTCTTTTTCAAGCAATACATACTATTTGTTGTAAAAAATCATCTAACAACTAACAAGGGACTACTGCGCCTATATGGTGACAGTAGTCCCTTTCATAGTGAATGGGCTAATAAGTATACAGTGAAGAAGATAATAACAGAAGGTGAATACCCAAATATATCATAATTTGAAATTATAATATATAACCAAGTTGTCCGATTTCGTGCGACTATAATTTAATTTTTCCCTGCGTCAACATCCTCAACAGGATAATTATCAAAATAAAATCGAAGTTGTTTATATTCAGAATGTTCTAAAAGATCCAAACTATTTACTGTACTTAACTTTACTAAGTCTCTACATTTTTTTAGTCTCTCAAGCATAGGAATTACAATTTTGGCATCGTGATTTATAAAATCATATAGCTCACTTTGCTTTGATGGTATTTTATAACCTTTTTGAGAACTTGCAATTATCACACCTTTATCTCTTAATTTTCCGATTATTTTCATTCTAAAAGTACTATCGGAAATATTATATAGTTCTGTATTGGCTAATTGTTTTTTTAATTCCTGAGTATAAATATACCCACGTGTATCGTTATTCATAAAGCGAAATAATAAATACTGCAAAACAATTACTTGCCCTTTGGTCTCGATATCGTCTTCATTTTCATAATGTTCAACAAAACTAACAGCTTGAGCGAAACACAATTTTGCTATATCTTCGTCATAATCTTCAGCTATTGCACTATTCTCTAATACATAATTATCGTAAGTTTTTGGGTACAATTCAATGCGTATGATTTTAGATTGTAATATTTGTATGTAGTTTGGTGCTTTTATATCTTTCTTGTGATTATCATATGCGTATGCTAATGTTCCACTAATTAAATCCGCTAACTGTATTCCAACATTATTTGCACTGCTTTGAAAACTAAAGTCAGCATTTCCAAAAAAATTGGGCATGTCCTGGTGTTTGATTACATATTCACAAAAGCTTTTCATGTAATCATTATTTCCGATTTCATCAGCAACGACAGTGATTTTTTCAAAAGCTCTCCTCAACTCTTTGTGAACAATATTGTTCATGAATTTATAAAAACTTTTTTTGAACTGTAATCCCTGCATACTCATATTATCAAGACATTTTTTCTTATCAATACATACTGTGAATATGTCAAAAGGTACATCTTGTAAACTTGATATAATTGTACTACGTCTGCTATGATTGCTTCCTATTTTTTGGGATTTGATTTCTCCGGTTTGAAAATACTTAGCTCGTATATTTTCCATTTTTTCGTTGAATTCATCCAACTTTGATTCCTTAACAATAATCGCTGTAATTATAAAATGTGTGGAAACTGAAGCATTTTCTATATCCCAACCAAATGCACCATATTCGTCAGTAAAAGCATATACTCGTTCCATTGTACTAGCCTCCGAATTGTTTCAATTATTTTTATTATATAATGAATAAATACAAAAGTAAAATAAATCATTCTCCTTTTAAAGGATAACTAATAATTATCCATTAAAGTAATGTTAGAAAGATAGGCGATATGATTATGAACACTCAAGAAAATTCAGTTGGCAAACCATTAGCTAACGCCAATTGGTTACAAGCCCACCATAATGCCAAACTTCCAGAGAGAATAGCATTTGCTAAAATGTTGGCTGAATTAACCCCAAAAAGTATTGTTGATTTAGGCTGTGCTACGGGACTTTGGTTGGAAGTATTAAATGAATACATGCCAGAAGATTGTGAGTTTATCGGAATAGATGCTGATGATGAGGTTTTAAGAATTGCTTTAGAAAAAAGCAAAAAATGGAAAAGAAAGGTTACCTTTTTAAGGATGGATTTAGAAAAAGATGTTTGCAGAATACCATCTAGTGATATAACTTTAGCATTTAATGTTTTTCCATACATTCAAAATCTTGATGATTTTCTTAATATATTATCAAACAGAGTCCCAAAAGGGAAATTGATTGTCCGTCAATATGATGGTGCATCAATTCGTTTCGGACCTATGCCAACAGCAGAACGACAAAAAATGGAAAGCGATTTAAGACTTTCTACAGAAGGTAGTCAAAAATTCAAGCATTATGATTTAGATAGAACATTTTCCTCAATCTATAGATCTAATTATACAAATATTAAATGTAGTTTTGAATTGTTTGAGAGAACAAGTCCATTCCCAGAATCTTTTATTCCGTATTACAACGGAACACTTGATTGGACACTCCAAAATCTATCAGAAACATCAGCAACAAAACTTAAAAAATGGATTAATCAGGGCGACCAATTATCGAATCGTTACTTCTTTGAAGTTGATCTAGTGGCCATACTATCATAATCGTTAACACCGACACGCCATAAACCTTTGTATTGTGCGGCAAACATATTTATAATCTCAAGATCTCTTGATAAAAGCACAACAGGATCTTGCGGAATATCTCTGAAATCCCAATTAAATAAAACTTCTGTTGTACCATCTAAGTAAGTTAATATGATAAACCCAATTTGTGGTTCGGATTGTGTTATTAATTTAAATTGGTAATTTCGTTTGTTCTTTTCTGATACATAACTATCTATTTTTCTGAATCGTTCTAAAGCTGATAAATCTCCAATATCTTTCCACACCAAACCGTGGTTTACCTGTTTTGCTATCTTAGAAAAAGACTGTTGATATATATTACCATCATATAATCGTTCATTTGTTTGGTCTTTTTCATCTTCAAAATTAAATGAAGTATTTTGCACATACTCAAGAACGGGCAACCTATTAATTATGTATTCCCATGCACTTTTAGGAGTACCAAGTTTGGTTACATGTAAATAGTTTTTTACGGTTTCAGAAAGACGTTCCGAGTCAGCAGAAACTTTTTCCACTTCATTATGAGTGTTTATATTTTGTCCAATTATTAAAATTATTATTGATAGTAAAAATGCTGGTATTGCCGCCAAAGCAGATTGAGATGCATATTTCAAAGGATCTAATAAATATGTTAAAACAAAAGAAACAATTGAAAGAATCGGGCTAATAATTAATAAAACTATTTGTTTTTTTGATGCAAATTTTTTCATATTAATTGGTGCCTCCTCAATAATCAAGGATAATTATTAGTTACCCTTTATTTTGATTGAATTTTAAATCTGTATCAAGGCCTGATTCCTCTATTAGCCTATCTAATGTTTTTCTTATCACCTTTATTTCGTAAGGTAATATGTACACAAAATAATCTTTACTACTATTTTTTATTACATTTCGTAAAATTAGACATATAATAAAGCCTATTGGTACAACGATAAGAACAATAGTTATAATGTACGCTAATAAAACGCCAATATATTGGAATATATTGTTTATATCAGTTAGCTTACTACTTATATTTGTTGTATAGGAAACAATTAGACTTATCGTAGCTGAAATACAAGCACTTATATATGGAAGTGAAATGTTTTTGAAACTAAGTTCTGAAAATTTCATAATCTTTTCAGCATGTTTTAGTTTCAAAAAAAGTAAATTGGGTCCATCTGCTATAATATTTGCGTAAAAGTTATCAATAGTTTTTCTTGTAAGAACAATTCTATCTAAGGATGATTTTTCTTTTACTTGTTTTGAGTAAAAGTATTCACTAACAAGAAATCCACGATTTTTAATGTATTTGTTTTTCATTACTGTGTTTCTCCCACCAATATTTTTTTTGCTCCATGATTTTTGTAATGCTTTTGAGTGAGCATAAAAACTATTAAGCATTCGTTAAATTTCATTTATACATACTCGACAAGACAAGATTAAACCGTCATAATTACATAAAAAACGGAGGTTTTGTCAGTGAGTTTACAATCTGAAATTAACAACTATGTTGCAGTTTGCGAAAATCTCAAAGGCTTAAGCAAACTGACAATAAAGGCATATAAGATTGATTTAAAACAATATCAAGAATATGCCAATGATTTGGACTGGCTTTCTAAAGAGTGTATGACCACATACATCGACCATTTATATAAAGCATACAGTCCTAAAAGCGCAAAAAGAAAAATAGCGTGTTTGAAAGCCTTTTATAGATATTTGGAAATGGAGGATATCATAGAATATAATCCATTTCACAAAATAAAAATCAAATATAAAGAACCAATTGTACTACCTAAAACTATTTCTCTAAATGATATAAAAAACATTTTAGTTTTTTCCTATAATCAAAAAGAGGACAGTAAAACAGTTGTTCAAAGAAAAACAAGATTACGAGATGTACTAATTTTAGAAATGTTATTTTCAACGGGAATGCGTGTATCTGAGATTTCACACTTGTCTGTTAATGACATCAATTTAATAGATGGTACAATTAGGATATTCGGTAAAGGTTCAAAGGAAAGAATAATGTGCCTAACAAATGAATCTGTTCTAAAACTCTTAACTGAATATATAAACACTCAAAATAAAGCATCAAGCTATATGTTTACCAACCGTTTAGGAAACAGGTTGTCCGAACAGTCAATAAGAAATATGGTAAATAACTATGCCTGCGCAGCCGGTGTAACGCAACACATAACGCCTCATATGTTCCGTCACACCTTTGCTACGGCTCTGCATGATGAAGATGTAGATATTAGGTATATTCAACAACTGCTTGGCCACAGTTCAATTTCAACAACCCAAATCTATACTCACATCAGTACAAACAAGATACATAAGCTTCTTGAAGAAAAACATCCAAGAAACAAGATAATACTCTGATTACAAATACCTTCTGCACAATTGCTGTGTGGGAGGTTTTTTCTCTTTTAAAGGATAATCAGATATTATCCTTCATTTAATTAAACTGTTATTTTGTCCTTTGCTAATGAATCGTATGGCTGTTCTGTTAGTTCAGATATTAAAAAGTCATCATTAAGCAATTTAAGAAAAGCTTTTTGTGATTTTTTAGAATCCAATATAATTTGTGAATCATCTTCTGTGTATTTGAATTTATCACGTAAACCGGGATGTGTTTTTGAAAAGTTAATTACTTTATGATTAGGTATGCCGTTTGTGATGATTAAGGATTGTCCGTCAAGTTTTGATAATTTACGGGAAAAAGACATATCTTCGGCAGCTTCACTTAATATATCTACATTTTCAAGCAGACCGATATCTCGTATGCTTTCAATTGCTTCAGTTGCTTTGTGTCTAACTAAATCTTCAAATCCTAAATAAGATTCAATAGTTTTTACATCGCAAACAAACATAGTTCCGTCAATCATAAACAAGTGAATATCATTATTTAATCTTAAAATATCCTCGTTTTCTAATTTAGTTAAACGCTCATGTCGTTTATACATAAGGAACGAATCTCTCTTTATTAAAGAGAAAGGATAGTGTTTCTTAAAGCAAAGAATTCCTTGTTTCATATCACCTATATAAACAAGATATCCCATCAAATCTTTAAAAGAATCTGTTGAAAAATTAAAATTTTGAATAGCAGTAATGTTATGTATATCAAAATTTGTGATGAAAGACATTGTATCGGGGTATGAATCATAGTCGTATTCATATACTGCATTCATTCTTTCATCTGCTGTCGACAAACTGATAACGCTTAATTCATCATTATCCATCATCATTTGAATTCGTTGTCGAAACATTTGATTCAGTTCAGTAGTTGTATCACCACCATCAAGGTCAGCTTTTTTTACTACTAAATCCTCATCTGTTTTTAATACAAAAAATAGATTTATAGAGGCTGTTTCGTTTAAAACCTCAGATAATCTATTTTTTAAATCATTTACATTCATATTATCTTTCCTTTCTTACAAACCATCTATTGGCATCTAGCTCTAACCACTCAATTTTGTCATCTGCATTTATTTCATCTCGTGTTATAACAAAAACATTATCGGTGATTTTTGGATCATCAACAGTTATTGAATATAATTTATAACCTAACAATGAAAGTGTAGGGTTAGCCATATACAAATTCATTTTTGTTACAAATACACCTAAAATAACAACTAAAATAATAAAAATGATTAAGTATTTTGTTTCTACTAAATTAATGCAAGCAAGCGGAATAATATATGTTGCTAAAAAAGTCATAACCTCAAAATTTTCATTTTTTATAGAGGTAACCTTATAACTAGGGTTCAACGAACCCTTAAATTTAAATCGTATTAAAAAGCATAAAGAAGCAGATATAATGGCACAAATTATAAATATCAAAGGAATAATGTTATTAAGCAAAATGTTATATAAACCAATAAACTTACCATTACTGAATATTTGTGCATCCACTGTCCCGATTGCGGCTAATATAAATAAAAGTGTTAATGATATAATGTAAAATCTTACTTTTAAACTTCTCTTTGGTTTATCATTGTTATTCATACGTTATCCTTTCTGTAATAAATGCATCCAAATGTATATGACAAATTTCGCGGAATACTTCAAAAAAATTTTGTGTTTTTTGTCTTTTCTACTTTTCACACAGTATGGCGTTGCGAAACTTATCGAAAATTGCTATACATCAGTTAAACTAAAGCTGGTTCGGCGTCTGTGGGTGTGAAATCAACAGTTTGTTTTATTGGCTCTAGTTGTGTTACGTTATCTAAATAACTAACTGCATTGAACATATTAACGATCCCGTATTTAACCGAAATATCAGTTTTATTGCATGAACTAAATAGTACCTGCTTTATCTGTTCATTGTTTAAGCTGGGATGTTGTGTTTTTATCATTGCACAAATTGCAGTTACAAATGGTGCAGCACAAGAGGTTCCACTAAAATCAATATATTCATTAAGACCATATATTGACGGTAGTTTGATATTTTCACTTGGAGCTGCAACTGTTACCCAATCTCCATAAGTAGATGTCTCAGATAACACACCATCTGGTGTAATTCCGCCTACAGATATAACACCATCACATGCGGCAGGGTATTGAGGAATATTGCATTTCACATTACCAGCGGAGGCTATCTGCAAAGCTTTATGTAATCTACTCTGAAAACTCACAAACATACCATAGCTACTATTTATAAAATCTACACCGTCAAGTTCAGCTTGTATCTCCGCCAACCGCAGTATTGATAATGTTGTTTCTCTTTCTGTGAAAATTTTATAAGAAATAATCTTTACATTTTCTAAAGTGTTTTCCATTAATACACTACATACTTTAGCACCGTGTCCCATATCAGATTTAAATGGATTAGGTGATTCTCCAACAAAACTATGTGCATTTAGTAGCCTACTTTTGAAAATAGGGTTTCCTGTTTCAACACCATCATCTATTACACCAACAACTATTTGTGGTAATTCATCTACTGTTTGGTTCTGTAATATATAGTCAAAGGCATCTTGTGTTTTTATGTATTCAAAACCCCAGGAATGTATCAAATTTGATTCATGTAATGACATTTTAGGTTGCTTGTGGAGTTGGGGTTTATCCAATTCGATTACTACATCAGGCTCAACAGAAATAACATTTGGATCTTGAGTATAATATATATACGCCCGGTAGGTATCATCATAACTTGCATACTGCAAAATATAGATGTTGTCGAATCCGACAATGTAGTCAATGGCACTATATGTATCAATTTTTGTGTTGCTAATGACTATGAGCCTCTTTGAAGAAAAACACTTAAGTTTACCTTCAAGAATCAAACCATTTTGTTTATAGTATTTGATGAAATCAAATACTTCACTTGAAAAAGACTTAAGTTCCTTTGGTTGGTTATTGTTTGTGTTATTTGTCATTAAATCATCCGTTTTTAACTTAATGTATTGATGGAATATAGGGTAGATATTTATTATTACTATAACTTTATATACAGTTTCTATTTATATATGACGTTTTTTGCTAAATACTTCATAATTTTTTTAATATTTTCATTATTTCTATGTTTTGCATAAATTTCGGGTTGATGCTTTGTTGCTTTTGATAAAGTTAAGCCTATTCGCATAGAAAAAAAGTACTATAATTATTGTTTGTAGGTGATTAGCCATAAACTATGCATCTATTATAAAAATAATTTCAAGAATATATTTTAATATCCACTGCGTTAGCTTTTAAAACTTAAAGAAGAAAATGGGAAGGTGTAATGCCGCTTGGGCTTTTGCTGCACAGAAACAAATTGGAAATACGCCCAATTACACCCTCCCTGTGTTGTGGAGGAATACAAATCCACAATTATAATGATATCATCCATATGATTTAAAACTATATTTTTCGCACAGATTACGAAAAATACGACACAAAATACGAAAAAACGATTATTGTGCTTGGCATTGAGCATCAATAATCGTTTAGTTTTTGAATATAATAAAATTTGTAATTAGAGTTTCTCTTATGTTAATTAACCAGCAGCATCGTTTGGATTGGATTGCAGTGTACCGGGATTTTCATCATCTGACTGTTCCAAAAAATTCTCAAGAGATTCCTCATTGGGGAAAACTGAAGAGAAGCGATATGGTTTTCTTTCTCCTTTTTTGCTGGAGTCATAAAAACCATCTTTACTACTTTTACCAAAAACCAGTACCATTATTCTGTTTAAAAATTTATTCATTTAAGTCACCTTTCTTAAAATTAACAGCTAATACTGTGTTAATTCTTAGCATTTTCCCCTTGATATATCTTTCTTAAATAATGCCTGTATTGTGATAATAATACATAAATAGTATCGGCATAAGCCTTTATTATATCCACATTATACTTCTCTTGCTTTTCGGTAAATGCATCCGTATATTCAGAATCTACACAAAGAAAACCTATTATATCATATGGTTCTTCGTTTTTAGTGTGATAAAGTCGTTTGAATTCAATACGAATAGGAACAACTATTGTTGATTTATAATATTTGGACCAGGTTTTATTTGTGTTTTCGTAGCAGGAGCCATCCTTTTTTCTCTTTTCTTCATATTCAATTAAATTGGGTTGATAAAAATAATCCTTTCCGAATTCACCAGAAATTATTTCTTTAAAATCGGTATTATCTTTTAAAAAGATTCGTTTTTTCTGCCTTTCGTAGTTATCGCGTTCAGTATCTGAATTGTTTGACCTGCAAAAAGTTACCAATTCCACTGCGTCATCGGTTATTTTCTTCTCCTCCTCGGTATTTTTGCAATAAACAATTTTTATGCAAGCGCATACCTTTCTCTTTGTATATGAAGCAAGAATATTACAAAGGTGGTCAAGTATTGTAGATAGTTTGGTTTTATATGTATAATTGAGCATTTCTTCGTTAAGATGCTTCAATTTATGACTATGCATAATATCAAAAAAGATATCTCTTGAATTGTGCATTGATTTGTGAATATTTTCAGACACTACCTCCAATCTTTCTTTTGACAAAGTTCTATATTTTTTCATTCGAAAAAACAAAATTATGCAAAACAGAATTAAACTTGCAGTACTAAAAACCCAAAAAACATTGGGTTTAATATCTGTTTTTATTGTGATTATAATTGACACAATCGGAGATATAATTGTTACAATACCTGATACCACCGAAATTAAATTGACGACTTCTGTTGGAATATCGTTCAAAGGTTTTTTCATAATTTTCACACCCTGTATTTTATATTTACAATATTATTAGGTTAATGTTTTGTTTAAACACCTTCTTTCAAAATTGCTTTATTAATTAAGTTGGAATTTCATGAAAACATTGTTGTTATTGTGAGTATGGGAGCAGACAATCTATACAGACTGTTTTACCAGTAATTCAACAAGAAAAGCGGTGACACAAGTGTGAAGACACCGCTATTCTTATCCACATTCGTTACGTTTCTGTGGTGGTAGATTGCAGATAACTTTCCATAACTTTCATACAAATAGTAGAAGGAATCTCCGTCTCCACGATTTTGTTATAAGTAAAGCAATTGACAACTACTCATCCATGCCACACCAAACCTGATATAGATGGTAATTTATATCTCGTATATAATATTTCGCCTGTTTTAACATCTGAAATACTCATGCTATGAACAGGAGAACCGAAAAAGATTATAATGTAATCGTTGGAATAATACTTATATGAGTAGTATTTTCCGACTAATGACTCCTTGGGTTGAACATTAAATACAGAAACAACATTATCATATTTTGTATTATTTTCGGTCAACGAATCAACCATTTTGGTTATATCATTAAGACTTAATTCGCTAATTGTTCCATCTGCGGTAGTGTTATTGCAACGAATAGTTTTATCACAATACGAAACATTACCATATAAACCACTTATAAATTGTCCAAGTTCATTTATCTCAATTTCATATGCAATTTCCCACGAAAGTTTAAATGCATAGTCCATGATTTCCTCAGATGTCTGTTGAACAGAGAGGTATACAACACCTAAAAATGTTTCTAAAAAATTCTTCTTACCAATATAGCTATCAGCAACTAAAACCGCTCTTTGTGCTGTAGCATCAGCGTCTTTCAAATATTTATAGCACAATGGATAAAGTTCATTTATCTTTGCTTCACTTTCAATATAGTTACGTGGCTGATTTTTTTCTGAATCATACAAAAATGAATACATAAACAACCATATAAAACTTTCATACAGATTGGCTACGGATACATCGGTAAATGTATCCTCCATTTCAAGCCACGCTGATGAGAATTCATTATATAAAACATCTTTGTTATTCGAAAATAAAAACTCTTCTCCATACATATTGATACAATTAAGATTCATATCATTCATCGAAGCAACAATAACATTTGACAGATTTTTGAGGGTCGGATTCTCCTCGTATTCGTCAATTACTTGATTTAAATAAATAGTTGTTGAATCAAGGCTACAGCTGCATAGACAAACGAGTTGAATAGTAATAATGAGTATAAATGATATAATTTTTAATAAAGATTTCTTGATCAAGGTACTATAGCTCCTTCCGATGCATAATATGTTGAAAGTGCTGCAAAAGCCCCAGAGTTTGCATCCGCAAAACGACCTTCAATAAATTTACGAGTATCTTCTGATAAACAGTCCCACTCACATTTTCCTAAATCTGAATAGCAATCCGAAAACATTTCAATCTCCTGTTTGTACATCGGGATACTATCTTGAACGATTTGGTTATATGTTTGCATTGTAAAAGCATCGTAATTAGTATAATTTATATTGTACGAACTGTTCATATTAGAATAAAAGGCTGCATTATAACAATCTTTAGACAGTTGAGACATAAGTTCCATTTTTTCCTTTCTAGCTTTCTCGGCTTTATATATCGAAACTCCTGCACCAACAACATTTATAGCGGTACCACAAACATCACCTGTTGTTCGTACAGTAGGAGTTTTAGCCAAATCTTTAGAAATATCACATACTGCTTCACAAACTTTTGGCGTTAAATAACAATCCTGCAAAGTAGCATATATTCCAACTGCAGCTACTGCTACCAACCCAAGTACTGCTAACACCAAACTATTACCATTTGGGTCAGTGAACATCACAGGATTATTCTGACAATATGAGTACATATTGTAGCTCATAACACCCTGACCGGTTGTAATGTAACTATCCGCATTAATAAATCTACCGATCTCGGCATCATAGTATCTTGATTGAAGATAATACAAACCAAGGTCTTTATCATAGTAATAGCCACGATAACGCATTGGATTAAGTGTTGCGATACCTGTACTTGAAGTATCAGAAACAATTGTGCAGTTACCCCAAGCATCGTATTCATAGGATGCAACAAGTGCACCTGCCCAACTGTAGAGAGCAATAACATCACCTTGTGAGTTGGTCAATACATGGTAAGCAACCTTTGTACCGTTTCTGTGGTGGTAGATTGCAGATAACTTTCCGTAACTATCATAGAAATAGTAGAAGGAATCTCCGTTTCCACGATTTTCATAGAACAATTTATCACCAACATACTGGTAAGTAGTTTTAACACCGGCAACTGTTTTAGAGCTTCTGAGACCATCTGCATTATATGTCATTGTGTTTGTGATACCGTTTTTAGCGAAGCTCTTCATTTGTCTGCCATACCAGGAAAGCGTTGCACCACGATATGTTATCGGGTTACCAATGGCATCATAATTGATAGTCTGAGTTGTGGTTGTATTATTAGTATAGTTTGTGAAAGTAAGCTTTGTCAACAAATTCTCCCAACCACAATCCGAATCAATGCCGTATGTGTATGAGATAGCATTAGTTGCTGTACCATTAACTTTAGTTGTTTTTGATTCAATATTACCTAAATCATCATACTCCCATGTGTTGACAGTAGTACCTTTAGTTTCCTGTGTAAGTTGATACTTGTTATCGTAACCATAGGACTTATATGCCGATGTGGTAGTACCATATCCTGTACCTTTTTTTATTGCTGTAATATTACCTACATCATCATATGTGTAGTGGTAAGAGGTTCCGTTTAAGGTTTCACAATTGAGCTGATTAGTGTAATGTTTTACACTATCTAAAGTTACGGTGTTATACACATAACTTGAACTAATATCAGTAGTGGTATCAACAGTTCTGTTGGTTAACTGATTTAGCGTATTGTATGTATATGTGGTTGACTTACCAAGAACAGAATACTGTGTAGGTAAATTGTCTTTGGCTGCAGCGACAGAATTGTCGGTACCTAAACCGGAATATGAATATTTTTGAAGATATGTCATACCCCCAATATCATTGGAAATTGATGTAAGGTTATTTCTTAAATCATAACCATATTCAGTAGAGCCAACTTGCGCATAGGATGAGCTGTTAGAAATATCCGTACGAATTAATCTGCCGATTGTATCATAGCTATAGTCATACCTCAAACCGGTGTAGCCATCTTTGTGTACTCGTGGTGTACCGTTAGAGGAATAGTCCCAGGAGAATGTACGATATTGACTTGTAGCATCATTATCCTGGAAGATGCCTGTTATGAGACCTGCGTTGTTATACTGGTAACGAATCGTATCCCCGTTTGCATAATTGCTTTGTTGCAGAACACCGTTATTAGTGCCATAAATATTAGTTACGAGTGCTTTTGTACCAACAAGTGTTTGGGTAACATTACCAAAAGCATCATAATTAAATTTGTATATTTCCTTTTTGCTGTCAGATGTTCCACTGAACAGGATTTGTGAAGTTCTGTTGCCTGTGTAACTGTAAGCAACTTTTGTATTTTCACTTGTAACATTAAGAAGCTTTGTATGTGTGTTATCTGTGTAGGTATAAGTTGTTTTATTACCTTTTGCATCTGTAACACTTGATGGCGCACCTGTTGCCAAATAATGACCATGTGTGGTAGTTTTACCTAATTCGTTAGTTGTTTTGTAAAGATATGCACCTGCACTTAAACCGTATGATGAATAGGCGCCGGTATATGTGTTAGTGGTTTTGGTTTTTGCTGCACCACCTGTGTTTATATTTTCAACAGCAGTAATCTGACCCTTATCATTGTAGGTGTATTTGACCTTTACGCCTTTAGCAGATTCAGCCTGTGTAAGTCTGTGCTTTGAATCGTAGGTGTATTTAGATGTATGACCTGCTGCATCTGTGTAGGTCTTAAGGTCTTCACCATCATAGGTCATATTGTTTTTCTGTTCAGCATTTGCAGAAACAGACGTTACATTACCCTCACTGTCATAAATGTAGCTTGATGCAACATCCTTTATGAGCTGAATATGGTCAAAATATGCATAGTTTGCCTGATAGTTATACCTTGGCATAACCATAATATGAGTAGGTGTGTATGTTTTTGTGTCGCTTGCACTTGATTTTTTGTAAGCAAGAGAAAAAGCAGAAGATGCATACTGCCAGTTTGCAAGTGTTGTGTTAAATTTTGCCGAATCCTTATACTGAGTAACGGTTGTGCCATCACTACAACTGTAGGTAACCCTTACTGCTATTTCGAATTTTGCATTATTGTGGAAGGTGCTGTTTACAGCATATGCTGAACCCCATCCACTAACAATGTATGTATCGTTAGGGTTTGATGCTACAGGGATAAGTTGATAAAATCCTTTTGCACCGGTACCTGAGCCTGCAAGTCTGATAGCAGCAGAGCCATCCTTCTTAGAAGCTGTTGTAATACCATTAGTTCCTGCTGAGTAGGTGAAACCTGTAGCAGTCCAACCTGTAATTGCAGTGCTTGAATAATTTTCGAAGCTTGCATTTTGAAGAAGGTTTACACTTGTTGGTGTTGTACCAAGTTCAAGTTGAGCACCATCAATATATACTGTGCCTAATGAACTTCCCAAAATTGCAAAGATGGATATTGAAGCTGCATTTGAAGGTACCTGCATTGTTACAAACAATCGTCTCCAACCATTATTTACATTGCTATCTGTCGGTTCAGTAATTATTGATGAATAGGTCGAAGAAAGATATGTGCTATTTGCATCATATGCAGACATGCGAAGGTAAACACCTAATGTATCGTTTAATGATTCTTGTAATGTGAGAGATGTTACTTTAACATATGCAGAGAATGTATAGTAGTAACCTTTAGTTAGATTGCTTAATGACTGATAAGCAAAATTTCTACCAACACTTGTAACAGATGTGCTTGTGAGTTTAAGTGATTTTTTTCCGTAATATGCAGCATCTGTGGAATATGCATATGAGCCTGTAAGACCGCCGCTTGTGCTTATGGACCAATTTCCTGTGGTTTCAAAACTATTGTTGTTAATAAGGTTTACAGTGTTTTTGTTAAGTGTAGCAGAACTATTTATTTTATTTCTGCTTTCTTCTTCATCTGTTCCGGTGTATGTATATGTCCCTGCGCCGACAGATGAACCGTTACCGTATTTAACTTGTTGAGACACAGTTCTACCGAAATTATCAAATTGCAATGTGGTGATAATATCATCAGAACCATTTGTAGAGTTAGTTGAGTTGTGAATTCCGTCTACACCCGGTGTGCGAATGGTTGTGGTATTGTAGAGCGAACGGTCAAATGTGGCAATTGAACCAATCGTTCTTGTTGATGCAGCCACATCTGCTCCGGTAGCAGAAAATTCTGTAACCTTTGATACACGAGAGGCTTTTGCTCGTGTTGTGTAATCAAAGGCAAGACCATTTTTATCATTACACCATACATAATCAAGAAGGTTTTCGGTTCCTGATTTGTACCTCATATATGTTTTGCTTGTAGTATCATTGAAAACTATACCCTTCAATACGCTACTTTCAATTACAAGTCTTGTTACTCTGTTTGCATTATCAGTAATTGAGTAAATATAGTTTGTTGTTGCACCCTCTGAATTAGTGTAGTAGGTGATACTGAATGTATGACCTGTACCATCAGTGATTTTAGTCAGCTTTTTGTTTGTTGAATCATATGTGAGAGTAATTTTATTTCCACTGTTATCAACAATCTGAGAAAGATTACCGCAATTATTAAAGCTCATATATGAGCCATCATCACGAGTGAGTCGATAGTAATCGGTTGTTCCGTTTGGCTTTGAAAAAGTGTAGCCAAGGCCGTCTTCATCTTTATATACAGTCTGACCATTCTCGGTGAATTTTGCAATGTAATGCTCTGTACCATCACCATCGGTATATACATATGGGTAATTTGCTGCATCATCACCTGTAAGACCATAGTTTGAAGATGCGAGAAGTGTTTGTTGGTAATTTAATCTCCAACCTTTACCTGCGCTTGTGAGATTTGTGCTGTTTTTTCCTGCAGTGTAAATATCGGAAGAACAATATGAATTATATGTAAGGCTAAGAGACACAGGCATAATCTCGCTTACAGAGGATGCAAGTGGAACAGTATATACAAGGTTACCTGTGTAGTCATTTACACTTGCTGAACCACCAATACCTGATGAAAAGTTTGAATAACTCCAATAACTTTCCACACCTTTATTGTTACGATAGTCAATAGCAATATATGGTATGCCTTCTGTTATACTTGTAGCATTTTCTGAACGGAAAATACCTCTTGCAGGTGTAAGTGTTTCATCATTATTTTTAATGAGAATACCATAGTTTGAAAAAGATCCTTCATACCAACCTTTAACTGCTTTGGTAATATCAAAGCTTTTCCATGCGGCTTCGCCGTTGTTCATGAAACAGTAGTCAGTAATTATGCTATTGTATGTAGGTTTTGTATTCCATGTAACAGAATTTTCTGTCCAACTTGATGTGATAATATGGGCATCGAGCTGTCTTGTGTTACTGCCACCATCAAAGCTTGTGTTGTAAAGATACAGATTAAGATATGCGCCTACAACCATATCACCTTTATTGAGGGTTGGCAGTGTGTTTTTGAACATGGCATAGCACTTGCCATAGTTTGCAGATTCATGACCAACATAAATATCCTGTCTGCTACCATAGTTTGCAGTTGGTAAAGCTGAGGTAACAAAAGTTGAAGAAACAGAGGTTGATGTCTGCTTGGTGTATATTACAGGGTCAATTACAACAGGATAAACTCTGGTGTCATCTTTGAGCCAATCTTTATCTGCCACAACTGTGATTGTGTATGTACCGTTCTTTTCATCTATTTCATATGAAACATCGTAAGAATAGACATCGTTAGAGTCATACATAAACGGAGCAGGGATAAAGAATATTTCTTTACCTTCCGTATTTTTGGCTGTTATGCTTCCATCCTCATTTTTAGTCAGAGTAAGACCTTCTGCATTTACTTCAAACGCAAACTCATTTTTATTTGTTTTTGTGTTAAGGATAATATTTTCCTTAACACCATTGTCTGTAACTACATATTCTAATTCGCAATCCGATTCAAAGTTTTTGTACTTGATTCTATCCTCAGATTGCTGTGCATATTTAGATATTTTATCTGTTGATTTTTCTTTGGCTTTATACTCAGCTTTAGTAACCGCTCTTCTTAACGGATTACCCATATATTCCCAAGAAATTATGTAGCCCTCGTTTTCAAGAGTGAAAAGATTTTCTTCGTTGAAATCTTTTTTAAAGGTTGCTTTAAAGCTGTTGTTTTTGTTTCGGTATTCGTTCTTTTCGCTGTCATAGGTGAGGGTGTTGTCAATTTCCTGCCATTTGCCGTTGCTATCGGCATAATGTACCGCATTGCCGTATATTACGGCTTTACGGCTACCATCACTCATTATGAAGTGCTTTGTGTCTGCTGTTCTTCGGCTTTCGTCTTCACCGATAACTGTCAGCTCATTATCAGAAGATTCCGACACTTCTTCGGATAACAGCTCTTCTGTGATTTTATCTTCATCAGCAGGTACAATTTCTTCTGCATTTACACTTTGCAAATCTGCCGCCACTACAGGCGTTGCAACAGAAAATACACTCATTAGTGTTAATACAGAAAGTATAATTGCTAAAATTTTGCCACTAATTTTCATAATTTACATCCTTTCGTAAGTGATAATGCAATAAATTTAATGTTTTAAAGTTTAACTTTAACCCCTCCTTATATTATTGAAGCAAACCATTTTTCCAATTTTGATAATACTTATATTTGTGAAGGTTTAAAGAAGTTTTGCACAACTTACGAAAAAATGAGCATAAAATACGAAAACACCGATTATTGAGCTTCGTATTAAGCTCA
>JAEIGA010002879.1_pt1 | contig 27156 bp, 19 predicted proteins | sample 9270691 | NCBI WGS metagenome assembly JAEIGA01 (sample SAMN17057246, study PRJNA624740) | gut metagenome | biome: biome; isolation source: fecal sample | host: Bos grunniens | place: China: Xizang | collected 2019 | reverse complement strand
TCCACTGCTTCGTAGTTCCATACCCACCATAGGTTGTTTGCGATTTCTTTAAGTTTTTCAAACTTAGCAGGTACGTTGAATTGTACAGTAATTGGAGTCCAATTAGGATAATTAGAATTACTTACTTGTAGTTTCATTTCTAAAGTTTAAAGTTAATAATTATTTAAATTTGTTTGTTTTTACTCAAAAGTATATAATATGTGCAACAAAACACGAGTGCAAAGATAAGGTTTATTTTTGCAATTTCAAGTTTTTTTACGGAAAATCAGACATTTTGTTGAAATCTTTTAAAAAAGTAGTGACGTACGTCTCGTACGTCACTACTATGTATTATTCTATGCCATCTCTTTTTAATAAAGCGTCGGTTTTTGGGGTGGAGCCTCGGAAGGCTTTGTAGAGCGTCATTGGGTGCTCGGTGCTGCCTTTTGAGAGGATATTTGCTCTAAAGCGACTTGCAACTTCAGTATTTATGCCTCCTGCTTCTTGGAATACAGAGAAAGCGTCTGCATCTAGCACTTCTGCCCATTTATAACCATAATATCCTGCTGCATAGCCTCCTGCGAATAGGTGAGTGAAGTGTGTACTCATGCAGCAACCATCAATGGCAGGGAAAAGTTGGGTTTTCTTCCAAGCATTTCTTTCAAATTCTATTACATTGCCATTAAATGCCTCTGTAATGCCGTGCCAAGCCATATCTAGATAGCCAAAACTTAGTTGTCTAATGCAAGAATATGCTGCAAGGTATTGTTCAGATGCTTTAAGTTTGTTTACAAGTTCTGTAGGAATTACCTCGCCAGTTTCGTAGTGGATGGCAGTTTTATTCAGAAACTCTGGCAAACTAGCAAAGTTTTCCATTATTTGTGATGGAAGTTCCACAAAGTCGCGATATACATTTGTTCCGCTTAGGCTTTCGTATGGAACGTCTGAAAGAAGTCCGTGAAGTGCGTGTCCAAACTCGTGTAGGAATGTTTTTACTTCTTCAAATGTAAGTAGGGCAGGACCATCGCCTGTAGGTGGTGTAAAGTTCATTACAAGTGAAATAAGCGGTCTGCTATCGGTGCCGTCGGCATTGTAATATTGACCTTTAAACTCTGTCATCCAAGCACCTTGGCGTTTGCTCTTGCGTGGGAAGAAGTCTGTGTAAAGCAGACCCATAAATCTGCCATCAGCATCATAAACTTCAAATAAATCTACATCTTTGTGATAAACAGGAAGTTCTTTGTTTGGGATGAACTTAATGCCATAAAGGTCTGTTGCAAGGCCAAATACACCTTTTTTTACTCTTTCAAGTTCAAAATATGGCTTAAGGTCTTCTTCTTTGTATGCGTATTTTTCTTCTTTGTATTTTTCACTATAAAATGCCCAATCGTATGGCATAAGGGTGAAATTTGGGTCATTGTTTAGTTTTTTTGCATACTCTGCAATTAATTCTCTTTCTTTAATAGCATGAGGCATGTATTTTGTGTGTAAATCGTCTAGCAAACCATAAACAGAGCTATCTTCTTGTGCCATAGTGCGTTCTAGACGGTATTCACTATAGTGTGAGCGACCCATAATTTGAGCCATTTCTAGGCGATTGTTTACTATTTTTTTGATGTTTTCTTGGTTGTCGTTGTCGTCGCCCTTGCTAGTTTTGGTGTTGTATGCCATATAAAGCTCTTTTCTAAGTTCTCTATTGGTGGCATATTGCATAAAACTTATATACGAAGGTGCAGAAAGGTCTATTACCCAGCCATCAAGACCTTTTTCTGTGGCTTTTTCTTTAGCAGCCGCAAGTGCATATTCTGGTAGTCCGTCTAGGTCTTCTATATTAATAAGGTGTAATGTATATGCATTTGTAGCTTGTAGGGCTTGTCTGCCAAAGTTGAATGTAAGCAAACTTAGCTCGCTAGAAAGAGTTTTCATTCTTTCTTTTTGGTCCTTGTCTAGGTTTGCACCAGAGCGAACAAAACCAATATAAGAGTCTTCTATTAGTTTTTTCTTGATAGGGTCTGAATAACTATCAATATTTTCATACACCTTTTTTACTCTAGCAAATAGGGCTTCGTTTTGTTTTATTTTACTTGAAGCCTCAGATAGGATAGGAGAGTATTTCTCTGAAATAGAGTCTAGCTGGTCGCAAGTTTCTGCTTCGGTAAGGTTGAAAAGCACTCCACACACGCGAGAAAGCACCTCTCCACTATTTTCAAGTGCTAAAATGGTGTTTTCAAATGTAGGTTCTTCTGGGTTTTCTACTATGTTTTTAATGTCTTCTTCTTGCTCTTTAAGACCAATTTCTAGTGCTTCTGCATAATGGTCTAATTCGATTTTGTCAAAAGGAACTGCAGAGAATTTTAGGTCAAATTCTCGCAAAAAAGGGTTTGCGTTAGCCATAGATAACGTACTAATAATGAATAATAAAATAAGTTTAAATGATTTAGATATCATGTTCATTTACACGTGTGGCACGTTCAATGCCATTGATTTTAAGTGCTTCTTTACAGATTTTCTTAACGTCGTTTACGTGACTTACGTAGATATTAATCTTGGCATTGAAAATACCGCCAAAAGTATTAACTGTAAGTTTTTTGATATTGGCATCAAGATCTTCTGAAATGATTTTCAGGATATCCATTAAAATATGCTTCTTGTCTATACCTTCTACTTCTATAGTAGCGTTATAGACTTGCTCTTCTGCCTCTTCCCATTTTGTTTCCACAATTTTTGGACCATGTGCAGATTTTAGTCTCAAAGCTTCTGGGCAATCTCTTTTGTGAATAATGATTCCTTCGTCAGATTTGAAACCGATAATATCATCGCCAGGGATAGGTTTACAGCATGGTGCAAGGCAATATTTATGTGTAGTTTCTTTTTCTTTAACTTTCTTTCCTTTGCTAGAGAATAGGCTAGTGAAGGAGATTTTCTTGTTTTTATTTTTTACTAAAGTAGGAACGTCGATAAGTGAAATTTCTTCCTTGCCTAGTTTGGTAAGAACATCTTCGAAGTTTTCAAGTTTAAAATGCTCCAATAACATTTTAATAACATCATTATTGAAGTCTTTTTTCACTACATAACCCAATGCTTCTAGGGTGTCACGCAAAATTCTTTCGCCTTTTTGGCGGAATAGTTTTGAATTTTGTTTATAAATGGTGTTTAATTTTTCTTTTGCTCTAACAGTGGTTACGTAGTTAATCCATTCTGGCTGAGGTTCTTGTTGTTTTGCAGTAAGGATTTCTACTTGGTCTCCACCTTGGAGTACATAGTTTAGTGGCACAAGTTTGTTATTTACCTTGGCACCAATACAATGCATACCAATATCTGAGTGTATGTCAAAAGCAAAGTCTAGTGCTGTGGCTCCAGATGGTAGGGTTTTCATTTCGCCTTTTGGGGTGAAAACAAATACCTCTGTGTCGTATAGAGCAAGTTTGAATGTATCCAAGAAGTGCATTGCATTAGAATCTGGATTTTTAAGTAGCTCATTTACAGTGCTTAACCATTCTTCTATTTTTGATTCACTTGATGAATAATCTTTTTTGTAATTCCAATGTGCAGCCAATCCTTTTTCTGCTATATCATCCATTCTTTGGCTACGGATTTGAACTTCAATCCATTGACCATCTGGCCCCATTACAGTAACGTGAAGTGCTTCGTAACCATTGGCTTTTGGTGTGCTCAGCCAGTCTCTTGTTCTGCCTGGGTGTAGTGTATAGATAGATGTAATTAAGTTGTAAATTTTAAAACATTCTATTCTTTCATCTGCTCCTGGGTGTGGTCTAAATACGATTCTAGCTCCTAAAATATCATAAACTTCTTCAAATGGAATTCGTTTTGCTTCCATTTTTTTCCAGATAGAGAAGGCAGATTTAATTCTTTCTTTCATTACAAACTCATAGCCATAACTATTAAGTTTGTTCATAATAGGAAGAGAAAAATTGTCATAAACAGCCATGCGTTTTTCTCTCTCAGCCTCTAAACGCTCTGATATACTATTGTATTTTTCTGGGAAATTATATTTGAAGCTTAGGTCTTCAAGTTCGGTTTTAATAGTAAATAGACCCAATCTGTGGGCTAGGGGAGCGTATATATATTCAGTTTCGCCAGCTATCTTATATTGTTTTGCCACAGACTGCGAGTCTAATGTACGCATATTATGTAGTCTGTCGGCTATTTTTATAAGTACCACGCGTATGTCTTCCGACATAGTAATAATTAACTTTCGGAAGTTTTCTGCTTGTGCGGAAGCTTGGTCACCAAATACTCCACCAGAAATTTTGGTAAGTCCTTTTACTATTTGTGCTATTTTTTCTCCAAAAAGGTCTTTTATATCATCTACGGTGTAGTCGGTGTCTTCTACTACGTCGTGAAGTAGTGCTGCACAGATAGAGGTAGAACCAAGTCCTATGTCTTTGCAAACAATATGAGCCACAGCAATAGGGTGAATAATATATGGCTCGCCAGAACGGCGTCGCACACCAGCATGAGCAGTTTTTGCAAACTGATATGCTTTTCTTATTATATCAACTTTTTTGCCGTGAGGCGAATTTATATAGTCGTTTAACAGATCCTCAAACGCTCTGTCCATCAATTCATTCTCTTTTTGTAAAATCTGTGCCTTTGACATAGTCGTAATATTTAATTAATCTACTCTACTGTTTTTAATCCCATTCTGCAAAACGTGGAGTTTTGTATTGATCGTTGTTTGTCTTGAATCTTATTGTTAGGAATAATTCATGTGTTCCTGATGTATAATTTTGTAAGTGAGTAAGGTTATAGTCGTATGCATAACCTAGTCTTACATAGTCGGTTATATTAAATCCTATCATTGGAATAATAGATTCTGCTACAAAAAGGTCGCTCATTCTATATGCTACACCAAACCATAATGCTTTTGTGTAGTTTACAATAAGGCTAAGCTCTTCGTTTACTGTTACTCCATTGTAATGAGCAGAAATAGCAGGGACTATATCCCAATCTCTTGCAACTTCAAATTTATATTTTGTGTAAAGGTAATAATTTACAGGAGCAAAACGAAGGTCTTTTTTCATAAAAAATTCTTGAATATGTGTTAAAGATGCCCCGATTGTCCAATTTTTCAATTGATATTGGATACCAAAGTTGAAGTTTGGTCTTATGTGGCTGTCTCTATCATAATATTCGATTGGGTCGCCTTCTTGTTCATAAATATTGCCAGAGGCATTGTATTGTATAAAAGAAGCGCCTGCACCTAAACCAAATGAAAGTTTGTGGTTTTCTGCAAATGGAATATGATATGCATAATTTACAGTGGCACTATATGTGTTTAGAGGACCAAATTGGTCGTAAACAACAGATAAACCAAATCCAGAATTTATAGAAGGAGCAAGAATATCAAAATTTAATAGTCCAGTGGTAGGAGCTCCTTCAAATCCCATAAATTGGTGGCGAGCCAACATAGTGACATTTGCATATATAGAGTTTCCTGATAAAGCAGGATTGTAATGTGTTTGTGTAAACAAATGTTGACTGATTTGTACGTCATTTTGTGCCATTAATGACATTGGCATTAATAAAAGCACTAACCATATTTTCTTAAATAGTTTCATTTGTTATATATATTTTAGTTTTCAACTATTTTAAAACTTGTTCTACGATTCATTCTGTGTTCACCTTCTGTAGCTGGTTTAGCAATTAGAGGGAAACGTTTACCATAACCTTTCCATGATAGGCGAGTGCGGTTGATACCTGCATTAACTAGGTAGTCAACTACAGATTTTGCACGTTCTTCTGATAGTTTATCGTTGTATTCGTGTGTACCACGAGAGTCGGTGTGTGAACCAAATTCTAGTTTTAGAGTAGGGTTTGATTGAAGCAGAAGAATAATTCTGTCCAATGCTGCTTTAGAATCTGGAAGTAGTTTGGCACTATCAAAGTTGTAATAAATATCGTATAGGAATATTTCTCGGCCCCAGCCAACTATTGCACCTTCTTTGTTGTAACGTTTATCGTCAGATGTATAATTAGTAGAGCTTGGAATAGAAGCTAAGTCGAACTGACTATTATTTATATCATTTTCTGAATAAATAAATGGTTTGCTACTAATTGATAGGAAGTTTGGCTTGTTTACCTTCACTTGATATTCTTTTCCGTTTTCTAGGTCGGTAAATGTATATCTACCAGTAATGTCTGTTTTGGTTTGTTGAATAACTTTACCATCTTGATAAAGCATAACGTCTTCATTTATAAATGGTTCGTTGGTTTCCATATCATATACTCTACCACTAATAGACATTGCTGCTTGTGATAGATAGAAGTCTTGTTCTACAGGGAAACTACCAATTGATGTTTTTTCTGTTTTTGCCATAGCAATATCAGAAAGATAACCTCTACTACTTGCGATAAGTTTGTAGAAATCTCCAGCTTCCACAAATGCGTAGTAATAACCCTCTTCGTTGGTTTGAGCAGTTTGTGATTTGCCCATACCATTAAGTATTACTTGTGCACCAGAAAGTGGTTCTTGTGTTTTCTTGTCATAAATATGACCAGAAATCATTGTTGCAGAGAATATTCCTTTAAATCTATAGATGTCGTCTTGTGTTTCTGTTTTTCTATTGCTTATAAGGAACGCTTCATCATTTTTTTCTGAAACAATAATATTAATATCATCGTATGATGAGTTTATTGGACGATAAAGGTTTTGTACACCAGAGATAGATTTGCCATCGATAATGGCGCTATATAGGTCGTAGCCACCAAAACCAACTCCACCGTCTGAGGCAAAAATAAGTGTATTGCCCACAACGTATGGGAAAGCCTCATTGCCCGCTGTATTAACTACTGCGCCTGCATTTATTGGAGTGTAGTCCCATTTGCCATTTTGTTTCTTTTCTATATACCAAATATCGCTACCACCATAGCCACCTGCGCGGTTTGATGTGAAATACAATCTCTTGCCATTGGCAGAAAGGGCAGGGTGTGCAGCATCTGTGTGGCGGTCGCCTATAGGAAGAAGACCTTTATTTTTCCATTTGTCTTTCTTAAATACAGAATAATAGATAAAACAATCGTTGTTTTCGTTGTTTATACATTTTGTATAATACATTATATCGTTTAATGTATCCACTGCAAATGTGCCCATATTAGGCTTTTTGCCTGTTTTTACCATGTTATCTACAGAACGTGAAGTGCTAAAATTGTCACTAGAGTCTGAGAAGAACATTTGTGAACGATATTCATCGCCATCTTTTGTGGCAGAAGCATAAATAAGTCCAGATTTATAGAATCCTATACCATATTCTAAATCACTAGTGTTAATGCCTTCGATATATTCTTCTGGAGAAATAGGGTTTTGTGAACTAAAGCGAAGAGCAAAATCACAAGATGCTTTTAGGTTTTTTACTTGTGGATTTGTTGGTTGAAGTCTTTCAACTTCTTCAAAAGCTGCTTTTGCAAGTTTGTATTTTCCCAATTTTTGAAGGTTTTTACCATAAACCATATAAGCGTCTGCTTCTTGGTAACCAGAAGTGATTGCGTTGTTTAGATAATTTACTGCTTCTTCTGGTTTGTTTAGGTATGAATAACATTCACCTATGCGATAAAGTGCATATGCCTGTCTATCACTTTTAATGCTATCAGAACTTTCAATAGACTTTTTATATTCTACTATGGCTCCTTCATAATTTCTTTTTAGGAATTCTGTGTTTCCCGTTAGATTAGATGCCATTATAGGCATTGTTAGGCCTAATAGGCAGAATATTATGGAAATGCGATTTAGTTTCATAGTATATTAGCGTTCTAGGGTTAGTGTTGATTTAATTACTTCTAAATTCCCGTCTTCTGTAGGAATAAATAATGTGTATAAATAAACTCCAGGATTTGCTTCTACTCCATTATGAGTACCATCCCAGCCAGAATTTCCTTCATACATAAGTGTGCCTTGACGATCATAAACTTTTAAGTCGTAGTCTGCAAGGAATATATCATTTACACCATCATTATTTGGTGTGAATATATTAGGGAAAATCGTAGTTTCTATAACTTTAGTGTATTCAAGCGTCCATTGACAACCATTGTTGTCTGTAAGAATCATTTTAAAATCGTTGGTAGATTGACCTGCAGGGAATTTTTTGCTCCAGAATGTATTTTCAGGTCCTTTTGCAGGGATTTCATCTTCATTAATATACAATGTGTAAGCAGCGAAACCTTCTGTTGCATCCACTTTTACATATCTACCACTTACCATTGGTTCTGGCACATTGATAGTCATATCGTATGCAGGTTCTGGATAAATCTTGGTTTCTACTGTGTTTACATCTTTTTCTATAATGGCTGTACAGTTTTGGTCTTTTAAAGCTCCTAATGTAAATATAGTGTCTTTTGCAGGGAAAACTTCTTCTTTAAGATATACATCTGTAACTGTTTTTTCTGTGCCGTCTGGTAGGGTGTAGATGAATGGTCCTGCACCTGTTAGTGTGATAGAAACGTCTGTAGGTTGATTTTTGCATAGATAGCCTTTAGATGTTTCTAGGAGTGCTGTTGGACGAGGATTTACTTGAACTAGAACTGAGTTTGAAACTATTGTTCCGCAAGTGTTTATTACTGTTAGTTTCAATGATTTATTATTATCGTCTAAAGTAAATGCTCGTGTTAAATCTTTATTTTCAGAAATAACGACATCGTCCAGTGTCCATTCATATTTTGATGTACTTAGGATAGGTTCTATTGTAGGAATTATTGTTACTTCTGTTTCGTTACAGAAACTTCCAACTTCATTGATATAAACAGAAGGAATAATGTCACTTACTTCTACCATAAAGGTGATAGGTTCTGCTATTTTACATTCACCTTTATAGAAACTAATGCTATATGCACCTGCTCCAAGTCCAGAAACGGTTATCTTGTCGTTGCAGTCGAAACCAAACATTGTTTCGTCGTAATTTACAAGTTCTGCTATTTTTGTAGGCTCGTGGCAACCTTCTGTCCAAAGAGTGTCTTTGTATGTCACTTCTTGTGTAACAACTTCACCTAGGTCGTTTAATAAAGGATTGCTGTCTGCATCAAGTACAGGTTCTTGTTCTACTCTGTTTTCTGTAATTACAGGGTGGAATTTAGTAGTGATTTTTATGTCTGGCTCTGTGATTTCTTGTTGATTGTTTATATCAAACAGTTTTACAGTATAATATGTTACAGTGTCTGTCACTATGCCTGCTCTGCCAACTACAGTAAATGTAACTGATGCAGATTTATCAGTTTTACAAGCTACTTTAGCTGCAGGTGTAGATTCAAGTGGTTCTATAGAAAGAACATCTGGTTGTTTAATTTCTATTGTATTGATGTCATCTGCAATAGATTTACAGTTTTGGTCTTTTAATGACAGTAATGTAAATGTTGCGTCGCTATCTGGACTTATTGCTTCTTTAACGAAGACATCAGAAGTAGTCTTTTCGGTATTATCTTGCAGAACGTATGTAAATGGTGCTTTACCTGCAAAAGAGATATAAACTTCAGATTGTGGATTTCTACATAAATCTGTATTGGAATCAATAATTGCAGTTGGACGTTTATTTACCTTAACTAAAACTGAGTTTGAAGTGGTTGTGCCACAGCTATTTGTAACACTTAGTTTTAAAACTTTGTTATTATCGTCTAAAGTAAATATGCGTGTTAGGTCTTTATCTGTTCCTGTTTGAATTTCTACATCGTCTAAAGTCCATTTATATTCGCTTATAGCTGGGTCTTCTGAAAGTATTGTAGGAATAATAGTATATTGAGAACCATCGCAGAAACCTTCTATATTGTTGATTTGTGCTATAGGAAGACTTCCAGTTATGCCTATGCTGAATGTTACTTCTTCTCCAAATTGGCAACTTCCTTTGTAAAAGCTAATTTTATATGTTCCTGCTCCAAGTCCAGAAATAGTAATACTGTCGTTGTCGCTTACTGTAGTTATAGGGTGTAATTTGTTAATGATTTCAATGTCTGGAGCTGTGATTTCTTGTTGATTGTTTATATCAAATAGTTTTACAGTGTAATATGTTGCAATATCTGTAGTTGCAACAGTTTCTGTTCTACCAAGTACTGTGAATGAAACAGATGCTGTTTTGTCTGTTTCGCAAACTACTACATCGGCAGGTGTAGAGTCTAGAGGTTTTACAATAAGAACATCTGGTTGTTTTACTTCTAACGTATTAATATCTTTTTCTGCAATAGATTCACAATTTAGATCTTTTAGTGATAATAATGTAAATGTTACATCGCTGTTTGGACTGATTGCTTCTTTAATGAAAACATCAGAAGTAGTTTTTTCGGTGTTGTCTGGCAGAACGTATGTAAATGGTGCTTTACCAGCGAATGAGATAGAAACTTCTGATTGTGGATTGCGACATATATCTGTGTTGGCTTCTATCAATGCAGTTGGGCGTTTGTTTACTTTTGTTTTAACGATATTTGATATGCTTGAGCCGCATTGATTTTGAATTTCTAATTTTAAAGCTTTGTTGTTGTCGTCTAATGTAAATATACGTTTTAAATTTATAGAATCGGCTACTTCTTGTGCATTTTTAGTTTGTCCTTCTCTAATTACAACATCATCCAATGTCCATTTGTAATCTCTTACAATTGGAGTTGATACTATCGTAGGGATGATAGTGTATTCAGATTCATCACAAAAACTTCCTACATTATTAATTTGTACACTAGGAAGACTTCCTGTAATGCCAACTGTGAAAGTCATTTCTTCACCGATTTGGCAGGTCCCTCTGTAGAAACGAATTTTATATGCGCCAGCGCCAAGTGATGAAACAGAAATTTTATCATCGCAGTCAAAACCTTTTAGGTCTTCGGTGTAATCAATTTTGCTCATTTCTAAAACTTCTTGAACTTTTGTAGGCTCGTGACATCCCTCTGTCCATAATGTATCTTTGTATGTTACATTTTTGGTTATCGGATTCCCTTCGTCATCAAATGTAGGGTCTCCATTGGCATCTAATACAGGTTCTTTTTCTACTCTATTTTTTGTAAGAACTGGGTGGAATTTATTTGTGAATTTTAAATCAGGAGCTATTACTTCGTGTTGATTGGTAATGTCGAATAGTTCTACCCTGTAGTAACTTGCAGTGTCGCCTTTTGTACTTGCAATTACTTCTGTTCTACCTACCACGGTAAATGTTACAGATGCTGTTTTTTGTCCTTCACAAACCACATTAGCTGCAGGTTTTTGTGTAAGCGGATTTATAGTAAGTGGATTTACCTTTACACTATTAGCCGCAGTGCTAATTTCACAGCCATTGGCATCTTTTACATAAACAGTATATTCTCCTTCTGCTAGAGAGTCAAAGGTTTTACTTGGTTGTTGAGTAGCGAAACCATCCAAACTATAACTATATGGGGCTCTTCCTCCTGCAACTTCAATAGAAATCTTTCCATCTTTGCATGTGCTAGAGGTAGTTGAAGTTTCTATGATTTCTAGTTTGCTAGGTTCTGAGATAGATACAGTAGATAGTCTTACAATTCCGTTGTCATCCTTTACATACACAGTATATGTGCCTGCTCCAAGATTTTCAAAAGTATTGTTGTTTATCTGTGGAGAAGCGAAGTCTGGTGTTAATGAGTAATAGCAGTCGCCTACTGCATCTTCAACTGATACTGTGATGCTTCCTGTGCTATCTCCATTACAATAAACATCGGTTTTAGTTGTGCTAAACGTTAGTGCATAAATAGAAGTGCTTATGCAAATAGTTATAAATAAAATTATACTACGCAGAAATGTAATTTTTGTTGTCATAGACAATGTATTTGTTTTTTTGGTTTTCACAAAGATATAAAAAAAATAAAAAAAAGACGACTTTTTGGTGTAAAAATCGCCTTTTTTATTAAAAATTGCAAACGTTTATTTAACGTTTAAACCTATTTATAAGGTATTTTGCTATACTGAAGCCAATAGAAAACTTGCTAATAGGATTGGATAATAAAGTTTTTCTAAATATAATAGCCTTTAGAATCTTAAGCCAATTACTTTTTTCTGAATAAAAAGTTTTAGCTTTAATGTATGTAGAAGAAAAATTTTCTTCCTTTTTTGCAATCTTAGACCTTAAAAGTTCTTTCTCAGCCATGACTGCATCTATGTTTTTAAGTTGAGAATATGTCATGACTATTGGTTTATTGGTTTAATATCAGTACTTGTTTCTTTATCTGAGAAAATAATTTTACTTAAGGCACTAACGATAGGATTTAAGAAAACTTTCTTTCTAAATATTATCATTGCGGTAAGTAAAATAGCATAAACTCCTGCTATTATGCAGACACCAGGAATCATACTAGAGAATACATCATTTAGCCATAATAAAAGTAGTATAGATAAATATGTAAACACAATAATAGATATGAGTATGCAGACAAAAACAAGGAGTATTAGAGAAATTATCTTAGATAGTTTCTCCAATAATTCTAGTCTGATTAAATCAAAACGCAGAGAAGCGTATGATTTTAGTTCACTTATGATTTTTTTGTAATCGGTTTCCATAAGTTTATTTTTCAGCAGTAGCATCTTCTGCTATCACTTCATCTACTATAATTTCTAGGTCTTCCATATTGGTTATAGATTTTACCTTGTCTGTGATTTTACCTAGAAGTTCGTCTATTTTTTCTTTGCTTAAGCCTTTTGCTTTTAAAAGTTCAATGATTTTTTCGCGTAATTCAGCTCCAGATGTTGGGGCTAAAAGTAATGCAGCAGCAGCTCCCACAGCCACGCCACCTGCAAATATTAATAATTTCTTTAAGCTCATAATAACCTCCGCTTTTAATCGGTTAATAATTTCTTTTACGCAAATATAAGAAAAATAATTATTACTTTTGCGCCTGAAAAGGTTTAATTTGGTAGAAAATAATTAAAAACTGTAAACGTGAGTATAACCGAATCAAAAAAAGAGGAGTTTTTTAGTAAGTCATGGGCTAGTGTAATGCTTGCCTATATCCCTTATTTGTGTATAAATCTTATTTTTGTATTAAAATATTCGCAACGTGTAACTTCACATTACTTCTTTGTTTGTGTTGCCTTTGCATTAGCAAGTATTATTTTTCTATATTTCCTAAAACCTATAATAAATCGATTAAAAAAGACTTCTATTTGGCTTTTTGCGTCATTAATAGGCCTTCTGTTAATGGCGGGAGTTTTACAATGTTTAATAGACCCATATCAATTACAAGTGGATAGGTGGTCTGCAATTCACTTCTTTCTAGATGAATTATTCCAAGGAAATTATCCGTATAAAGCGGGTACTCATTTAGGCGGATATGGCTCTCCATTCCCTGTGTGGCAATGTTTTCATCTGCCTTTTTACTTTTTAGGAAATGTAGGGCTGTCTTTCTTTGTTGTATCCTTTATATTTGTCTATAGTATATATAAATTTTATGGAGCAAAGTCTGCGCTGTATATATGGATGTTGTTAGTGGCGTCGCCTGCATATTGGTATGAATCAGTGGTTCGTAGTGATTTAATAACAAATCTTATTCTTTCTGCAACTATAGTTTTATGGCTTAAAAATAAAGAAATTAAATTTTCTGGACACATTGTTTTATTAGCTTGCTTGATAGGTCTGTTGGCTTCTACTCGTTTTATTTCTATCGTGCCAATTGCAGCCCTGTATGGCGCGTCTTTTATAAAGTTGTCATTAAAGAAACAAATTACCTTTATTTCAATTGTGGCATTTGTGTTTGTATTAACATTTTTGCCTTTCTTGTTGTGGGAAGGAGAAAGTCTTTTGTTTTTTAAATACAACCCATTTGTTCTACAAACAAGGCAAGGAAGTTGGTTTGTGTTGCTACTTTTTGTTATTGTAGCAATTGTAAGTGTTATCTATGCTACTCGCAAAAATAAATCGTTGTATTTATTAATTGCTTATTTGCTAAATTTCTTGGTTGTAACAGCCTTTGTAGAAAAAATGATTTTGAATGATGCTTGGGGAAAACTCTTTTCGCCAATGTTCGATATAACATATCTATCTGTAGCTCTTCCTTTTTATGTACTTTATTTAGGGGTTGATGATATAAATGCTCAATAAATTTTATTAAATTTGCAGATTGGATAATATTTAGATTATGCAAAATAAACAATATACAATTTCGGTGACAGAGAATGCTCCGCTAATGGAGTTTTTGACAAAAAAGTTGAGTGATCATAGTAGAACATCACTTCGTTCGCTTATAGTTCATGGTCAGATTTGGCTAAATGGAACTAAAATGCTTACAGACAGAGAGTTTATGCTTAAAAAAGGCGATAAGCTTGAAATTCGTTCTTCTAAAACTATGCTTAAGAAGAAAAAACTTATACACTCACACATGCATGTGGTGCACGAAGATGATGATATCATGGTAGTGTATAAGAAAGAAGGATTCCTTACTGTAGGTACAGAAAAAGACAAAATCAATACCGTATATCACGTGCTTAATAAATACATGAAGTCTTATGGACGTGACAAACGTATTTATGTCGTTCACCGTTTGGATAGAGAAACATCTGGTCTGCTTATCTTTGCAAAAAGCCAAGAAGTACAAGAAACTCTACAAAAAAACTGGACTAAAATGGTGCCAGAGAGAAGTTATTGGGCAGTGGTAACAGGTACAATGCCTGACAAAAAGGGAGTGATAAAGTCTTATCTTACAGAAGATAAATCACTTATTATGCACGCAAGTGACAAGGATAATGGTGGCGACTATGCCGAACTAGAATATGAAGTTCTACAAGAAAAACATCCATATACTTTATTAAAACTTTCACTAGAGACTGGACGTAAGAATCAAATTCGTGTCCAACTAAAAAGTGTAGGTTGTCCAATTGTAGGTGATAAAAAATATGGAAGTACATATAAAACCGCTGGTAGAGTATGTCTTCATGCAGGAATGCTACATTTTGTGCATCCTGTAACAAAAAAACATCATCAATTTGAAGCTCCACTTCCTGTTGAATTTAAAAAATTATTGAAATGAGAAAATTATTGATTCTTTCAGCAATGGTTTTTGCAACAATAAATTTGTTTGCAGAGCCTGTTTATAAGCAAACAAAGTATCCTAATGGCAATGTCAAAATAGAAGGCTTATTTGATGAGGGAAAACCAGTAGGAGAAATTAAACGTTATCATGAAAACGGAAAACTTCAGGGTATTCAAATATTTGCTACAGATGGAACTTCTAAAGCAGAAATCTATGCTGGCGATGGAACTCTTTCTGCTAGAGGCAATTACAATGGTCATAATAAAGTAGGTTTATGGCATTATTATGCATCGTCTGGCTACACATTTATGATGGAAAACTATGTGGATGGCATAAGACAAGGTGAAGCGTTAGTTTTTTCTGCTGATAGTGTTGTACTAGAAAGAATGTTTTATGTTGATGGACTTCTTAATGGCGAACGTATTTCATATTATCCATACGGAAATATTATGTTTAAATACACATACGATATGGGTGTGCTACATGGCTTATATCAATTCTTCTTTGAGAGTGGTAGTATAGGAGAGGAAGGTATGTATCTAAATGGTAAGAAGGATGGTATTTGGAAGGTTTATGATGTGGAATCGCCAGAGGTACAAGAGATAAATTATGTAGATGGAGTGGCGATAAATCAGGCAGAATTAGATGCTGAGTTGCAGAGAAAATTAGATTCGTACGAAACAGATCCTTTAATAAGAGACCCAGAAGATTATATACATAATCCAGAAGCGTATTTTAAAGGATTATGAATCCGATAAGTTTATATGAATTAAACAACAAGATAAGGTCTGTTCTAAAAACAGGCCTTTCGGCGGGTATATGGATACATGCCGAAATTAGTAGTATTAGTGTACAGAGGGTAGGTCATTGTTATATAGAACTCATAGAAAAAGATGAAAATTCAGGTTCTATAATAGCAAAATCTCGTGCCAATATTTGGTCGCATACCTACAAGCTTATTTCATCTTATTTCTTGGAACAAACAGGAAAAACTTTGTCGGTAGGTATGAAGGTGGCATTTTGTGTAGATGTTACTTTTCATGAAGTGTATGGAATAAGTCTTAACGTTTCTGATATTGACCCTGCTTATACATTGGGAGAAAGTGCACGTCGCAAAGCTCAGGTAATAAAAAAACTTGAAGAGGATGGGATTATAGATATGAATAAACTTCTATCTATTAAACCATTAGTGAAAAATATAGCAGTTATTTCTGCAGAGGGGGCTGCTGGTTATGGTGACTTTGTTCATCAACTAACCAATAACAAATATGGATACCACTATAATATCACTCTGTTCAACTCTTTGATGCAAGGCGAAAAGGCAGAGGAATCTATATTGATGTCTTTGGATAAGGTTTTGGAGCGTCTTTCTGAATTTGATGTACTTGTGGTGATACGTGGTGGGGGCGCAACATCAGATTTGGACTGCTTTGATGGATATAATATTTCTGCTTCTATTGCACAGTTCCCACTACCTGTTTTAACTGGCATTGGTCACACTAGAGACGTGTCTGTGGTTGATATGGTGGCAAAAGAACCACTCAAAACTCCTACTGCAGTGGCTGAATTTATTATAGGTCATACCAGAAGCCTCGAGGAAAAAATAGATTCATATATAGAACAATTGTCGAGGTCTGTTACTATGCTATTGGATAAGCAAACAAGAAAATTGGACCAATGCCTAACGCTTCTTCCTTTGTATGCTAATAAATTTTTGGACAGAAAGTTGCATGCACTTGAACTTATGGAAAGAAGTCTTGAACTTATGTCGCCAGAGTCAATACTTAAAAAAGGCTATGCAATAGTAGAAAAGCAAGGTAAATCGGCGTCTGCGGCAAGTTTAAGCCCCGGTGATGAAATAAAAATAACATTAGCTGATGGAGTTGTGAAAGCTGAAGTAATTAATGTTTAAGTTGGGAACTAAGATTTTGGAATGTTTGCCGCAGGCTCTTTTTTTTATTCCAAAATCTTAGTTTCAAACTTAAACCAAATATATAGTTATGAACGATTTTGAAGAAAACATGAAACAAATTGAAGCCATTATCTCAAAGATAGATAAGGGCGAGGTGAACCTTGCGGAGCTTGCAAGTGAAGTAGAAAAAGCCAAGAATCTTATTAACTCATGCAAAAGTGAGTTAAAAAATATTCAAACTAACATAGAAAGTTTAGTTACTAAAGAATAAAAAATTATTTTTGTAGTTTCAACTGAACAACTAAAAAACAAAGATGAAAAAACTTTTTTTATTAACTATCAGTGCATTAGTAGCTACTGCCATGATGGCAAAGACTAATTCACAACGTTTGGAGACAGAGATTCCAACCTCATGGAACAATCTAGATACTCTGTTTGTTCAACAAGATAATATCGACAAGAAATGGTGGGCAGGCTTCAATGATGCCACACTTAATTCACTTGTTGATATTTGTATTTCTAATAACTACGACCTTGCAGAGGCAGCATATCGTGTAGATGCGGCTAAGGCTTCGATGCGTAAGGCAGAAGGAGGTTATTATCCTTCTATTAGCATTGGTGCGGCATACGACTACAATAAAAGCATTACCACGCCAGGTGCGATATCTCATGTAGGTTCTTTGGGAGCAGAAATGTCTTGGGAAATTGACATTATTGGTGCTGTGAGGGGAAGAGCAAATTCTCAAAAGTACAATTTTCAGGCTACACAAGAAGAATACAATGCAGTGATGACATCGCTTATAGCAAACGCTGTGAGTGCATACATTAATTTACGCACTGCACAAGAACGCCTTGAAGTTGTAAAATCAAACTTGCAAATTCAAGAACAAACCAAAAATATTACAGAAGCACGTTTTAATGCAGGGCTTGCTTCTGCACTAGATGTGGCACAATCAAAATCTATTTATTATGCAACCGCAGCTAAGGTTCCAGAACTAGAATCTATGGTGTCAGAAGCATTAAATGCACTTGGAGTGCTTTGTGGCCGTATTCCATGGGAATTGGAAAAAGAATTAAATTTAAATCTTTCTGCTAGTATTCCTAGTAGTTCAGAAACTATGGTGCCAGTATCTGTGCCTGCTGAGATCCTACGCCAACGTCCAGATGTGCGTGCTGCAGAAAAATCAATCGATGCTTGTGCTTCTCTTGTAGGGGCAACAGTGGCTGATTGGTTGCCAAAATTCTATGTAACAGGACAAATTGGTGTGGCATCAGAAGATTTTAAAAACATCTTCCAAGAAGATAAAATGTATTGGCAAGTAGCTCCAGCTATCAAGTGGAATATCTTCTCTGGAACAGGTCTTTCTGGTCAAATCCAAGAAGCAAAAGCCAAAACAGAAATGGCTGTGAATGCTTATAATAATGTGGTGCTAAAGGCTCTTCAAGAAGTAGATAACTCAATGGTGTCATACAAGCATAGTATTTCTGAAGAAGAAGCATACAGTGTTGCATACGAACAAGCTCAGCTTACATTCAACCTTGCATTAGACCTTTACAAAAAAGGTTTGATTGAATTCCAAAATGTGCTAGATGCTCAACGCAATTTGTTAAGCTACGAAGAAGCAAAAGTAGTGTCTGAAGCTAACGTTTCACTATCTTTAGTACAACTTTATCGTGCTTTGGGCGGTTATTAATATGTAAATAATTAAATTAAAACTATTTATAATGAGAAAGATTTTTAATCTTACATTGACTTTAGTCATGGCTGTTATGGTGACAGCATGTGCCGAAAAAGAGGTTAAACAAGCACCTCTACCTAGTTATTCTGTTGAAAAACCAGAACTTCGTGATATAGTTTATAAATTATATTATCCAGGCTTTTTACAGTCTGAACAAGTGGTGGATATAATCTCTAGAACAGAAGGTTATCTTCAAAAAATGAATGTAAAACCAGGCCAAACAGTAAAGGCAGGTGATGTTCTTTTTGTGATTGAACCAAAAAACTATGAAGATAAACTTAAAGAAGCTGAAGCTAGCTTAGAAACAGCAAAAGCAAACCTAAAACTTGCAGAAACTACTCTAGAGAGAATGCAAGAAGCAGCGAAAAGCCAAGCTGTGAGCGAACTTGATGTGATTCAAGCACAAACACAAGTGGATTTGTGCAAGGCAGCTGTGAAAAAAGCAGAATCTGGCAAGTCTTTGGCTGCTACAAACCTCGATTATTGCTATGTAAAAGCACCATGCAGTGGTAGAGTGAGTGTAAACAAAGTGGATGTAGGCAATTATGTTACTCCAAAAACTATGCTTGCAACACTTTACAAAGACGACAAAATGTTTGTAAACTTCTCTATCGAAGCAAGTAAACTTATTTGGGCACAAGGTCAAGCTAAAAATTCTAGCATTAAACTAGGCAAAAATGATACTTTCGAAAATGTAACAGTTTCATTGGTAGATTCAAAAGGCAATGTATATGCTTACACAGCAAAATTGGATTATCTTTCTCCTTCTTCTGATATATCTACAGGTACTGTAGATATGAGAGCTGTGGTAAACAACTCTTCAAAAGCCCTAAATAATGGTGTTTTGGTAAATGTATCTCTTCCATTTAAAAATGTAGAAAAAGCAGTGCTTATCCCAGAGTCTTCTATCGGTACAGACCAATCTGGTAGATACATTTATGTGGTAGAAAATGATACAGTTCGTTACAGAAGTGTGCAAGTTGGCCAATTGGAAACAGACAATAAACGTGAGATTGTAAAGGGTCTAGAGGCTGACGAATGGTATATTACCCAAGCCCTTACAAAGGTGCGTAACGGCCAAGTTATTAAACCAATAGAAAAAGAAACATCTAAATAAAAACTGATATGTCTAAGTTTTTTATTAATAGACCAATATTTGCGTTTGTTATTTCGCTACTTATTATTCTAGCGGGTGGGATAACACTTACAACGCTGCCAATATCGTTGTATCCAGATATTACTCCTCCTACAGTATCTGTAACTGCATATTACCCTGGTGCGAATGCTGATGTAATTGCAGAAACAGTGGCTGCACCTATCGAGGACAAGGTAAATGGTGTGGAAAACATGCTTTATATGAGTTCTTCATCATCATCTGCAGGTGTTTATACTCTTACTGTAACATTTGAGGTGGGTACAGATATTGACATGGCTACAGTGCTTGTTCAAAACCGTGTAAACCAAGCTACATCAAGTCTTCCATCAGAAGTAACCCGATTGGGCGTAACTACAGAAAAGAAATCTAGTAGTATCCTTATGATGATTGGTTTAACTTCCGACAATCCAGACCTTTATAACAATACATACCTTACCAACTATGCTTCGCTTAATATTGTTGACGAACTAAAACGTATAGATGGTGTTGGCTCTGTAAGTACTTTTGGTGCCGATGTGTATAGTATGCGTATGTGGCTAGACCCAGAAGTTCTAAGAATGCGTAATCTTACCCCTTCTGATGTTCTTGCTGCCATTCAGGAGCAAAACGTACAGGTATCTGCAGGTAAGGTAGGGGAAATGCCTTCTACAACAAACGACCCATTTCAATACACACTTAATGTGCAAGGACGTTTGACAAGTGTAGAAGAGTTTGGAAATATTATTATTCGTGCAGGTGAAAGAGGCAATGTTTTGCGTTTGAAAGATGTTGCAAAAATAGAGCTTGGTAGTAAAACCTATACTATTGATAGTAAAATCAACCACCAACCAGCTACATCTATCTGTATTTATCAGCTTCCAGGTGCAAACTCTATTAAGGTGGCATCAGACGTGAATGCAAAAGTGGCAGAAATTACCAAAAACCTACCAGAAGGCGTAAAAGCTGAGGTGGTGCTAGATACAACCAAGTTTATCGAAGTATCTATCGATGAGGTTTATCACACTCTATTTGAGGCATTTGTGCTGGTAATTATTGTGATTTTGCTATTCCTTCAAGACTTCCGTTCAACACTTATTCCTGCCATTACCATTCCAGTATCTCTGATTGGTACTTTTGCTGTGATGGGTGTGATGGGATTCTCAATTAATACACTTACATTGTTTGGTCTTATTCTAGCCATTGGTATTGTGGTCGATGACGCCATTCTGGTGGTGGAAAATACCGCCCGACACATGGAAGAGAGTGGTTTGTCGCCATACGAGGCAACTATTAAGGCGATGGAAGAAATAACTGGTCCAATTATTGGTACTGTGTTAGTGCTTCTAGCCGTATTCGTGCCAACAGCGTTTATGGGTGGTATTACAGGTGAGATGTACAAACAATTTGCTATTACCATTGCAGTGTCAACAGCATTCTCTGGTCTTAATGCGTTAACACTGAGTCCTGCTCTTTGTTCGCTTATCCTTAAACCAAAAGAGCCAGGTAAAGAAAGCAAATTCTTTGTTTATAAATACTTCAACAAAATATTCGACAAATTACATATTGGATATTCAAAAGTATTGGAAGTTTTCTTACGCAAATCAAGTGCAATATTAGCTACATTCTGTGTGATTTTGGCCCTAGTTGCATTTGGTTTTAAGAAACTTCCTACAGCGTTCATCCCAACAGAAGATCAAGGTTACTTTATGATTCAATGTGAATTGCAACCTGGTTCTTCACTTGTGGAAACCATGGATGTTATGGACAGAGCAGGTACTATTCTAGACTCTATTCCTGGTGTAAAAGCCCATGTAAGTATTTCTGGTAACTCAGTGTCTGAGCAAGCTCAAATCTCTAGTAAAGCCACAATGTTCGTTATTCTAGAAGACTGGGCAGAACGTGAAGACCCTTCAATGAGTCACTTGGCTATTATCCAAAGATTTAACAAAGTAGCTGCCGCAACAATAGAAAATGCTACTCTTTATGCATTCCCAATGCCCGCAATTCAAGGTCTTGGTACATCTGGTGGTTTTGAGCTATATGTTCAGGATAAATCGAACCAAGGTGTGCTAGAACTTCAAAGTATGGCAGAAGAGCTTGCTGCAAATGCAAATGCAAATGAGCAGTTGAGTGCAGTACGTTCGTCTTTCAAAGCCACAGTGCCTCAATATTACTTAAATATAGATAGAGATAAAGTTAAAATGCACAATCTTTCTATAAGTAGTGTGTTCAGTACTCTTTCTGCATATTTGGGCTCTTCATACGCAAATGACTTTGTGCTATTTGGCAAGGTTTATCAAGTGCGTTTGCAAGCAGAATCAAAAGACCGTTCTTCTATAGACGACTTACTTAAACTTTCTGTTAGAAACTCAGAGGGCAAGATGGTGCCATTTGGTGCGTTTGTAACAGTGGAACAACAACTAGGTACAGAGGTGATTGCTAGATACAATATGTACAAAGCTGCTTATATGTCTGGTAACCCTGGCACAGGATATAGTTCTGGTCAGGCACAAGAAACATTTGCCAAAGTGGCAGAAGAATCACTAGGTAGTAGCTTCGGCTTTGAATGGACCTCTATGGCGTTCCAAGAACAAATGGCAGGCGATTCTACAGTAATGATATTTGCACTTGCTATTATTGTGGTGCTTATGGTACTTGCTGCACAATACGAGAGTGTTACTAGCCCAATTGCTGTAATTATGGCAGTGCCAGTAGCGCTTCTAGGTATTATCATTGCCTGCGTTATTGCAAGCCGTTCAAATGATATTTACACCCAAATTGGTATGGTGCTTATGATTGCCCTTTCTGCGAAAAACGCCATCCTTATTGTGGAATTTGCTCGTGACTATAGAAAAGAGGGCAAGAGCATTTACGATTCTTCACTTGAAGCAGGTAAAGTGCGTCTTCGTCCTATTCTTATGACATCATTTGCGTTTATCCTTGGTGTGCTTCCACTTGTAACAGCTACAGGTGCAGGTGCAGAAAGCCGTGTTTCACTTGGTCTATCTGTGTTTGCAGGTATGTTGATGTCAACATTGGTGGGAACATTCTTTATTCCAAACTTCTATCAGTTCTGGCAAAAGATTCAAGAAAAATACTTTGAGAAGAAAAAATAATGATAGTAAAGCAAATAAATATATCCGACTACAATTATGAATTACCAGACGAGAGAATAGCAAAATTCCCTCTCGAAAAACGTGATTCATCAAAGCTTTTAACTTACATTTCTGGAAGCGTTGAAACAAATGTTTTTAGTTCACTTCCAGAAATATTGCCAGCAAACTCTTGCCTTGTGTTTAATAATACAAGAGTGATACAAGCACGTTTGGAGTTTTTTAAATCTACAGGTAGTAGGATAGAAATATTTTGCTTAGAGCCTCAAGAACCGTCTTCTTACGAACTATCGCTTTCTAGCACACGGTCTTGTGTATGGAAATGTATGGTGGGAAATTTGAAGAAATGGAAAGGCGAGGTGCTTAAAAAGGAAGTTGGCTGTGACAATCTTATCCTAGAAGCAGAAAGACTAGAAACCAATGGCAATACATCATTTATAAAATTCTCTTGGAATAATGGTGTTTCCTTTGCTGAGGTGTTAGATTTGCTAGGTGAACTTCCTATTCCTCCATATTTGAACCGCAAAACCCAAGAGAGCGACAAGACCACTTATCAAACCGTTTATTCAAAGGTAAAAGGCTCTGTAGCAGCTCCAACTGCAGGTTTGCACTTTACTCCAGAGGTGATTTCTGCTCTGCATGGCAAAGGTATTAAAACCATGGAACTTACTCTACACGTGGGTGCGGGTACATTCCAACCTGTTAAGGCAGAAGAGATTGGTGGTCACGCCATGCATGCAGAGAAAATAGAAGTTTCTAGAGAGTTTATAGAAAACTTAATCGAAAATCTTGGCAATATTGTTGCTGTAGGTACCACTTCGGTGCGCACATTAGAGAGTCTTTATTACCTTGGTGTTCAACTACACAGTGGCGATACCAAACTGCTTGTAAACCAATGGGAACCATACGAAAACAAGTCTGAGCTTTCGCCAAAAGAATCTTTGCAGGCGATATTAAATTATATGAATGAGACTCAGTCTAATATTTTGTATGCCACCACTCAAATAATGATAGTGCCAGGCTACAAGTTTAATATAGTAAATATTCTTATTACCAATTTCCACCAACCAAAGAGCACACTTTTATTATTGCTAGCTGCCTTTATAGGTGAAAAGTGGAGAGAACTTTATAAATACGCATTAGAAAACGATTATAGATTTTTAAGTTACGGAGATTCATCAGTTTTAATACCATGAAAAGATTATTAGTTTTATTGTCTGTTTTTATGCCAATGGCTATGTTGGCAAGTACATTTACTGGTAAAGTAGTTGATACAAAAGTATTTAGTGCCGTTAATGTACAAAAAATGAATAAGGAAGGTGCGTTTGATTTTGTTACTACTTTGGTAATATCTCCAGAAGGTGATTTTGTCTATACAGAAGATGTGCAAAAGGCAGAGGTTTATACTTTGGCATTCGCAACATCTGGTGGTCAAACATCTGTACAACAATTAATTCTGCTTCCAAACGAAAATGTGAATATTGTTTTTGGTGTTGAGAATGGTATGCTAGTAATGAAACAGGTGGATGGCTCAGAGAATATGCAACTTATTAAAAAATATCAAAACGAATATAATAAGTTGTCAGCATTTTCTGTAGAAATGGAAAAAAAATATAACGAAGCAGAAACACCACAGGCAAAACAAGCTATTCAACAAGAATTTTATATGGCAGTTACAACTTGTCAAACACAAAATAAATCTCTCTTATCTGCTAATACACACTTATTAGCTTCTGCATTAGTAGGTTATACAGAGTATTCAAATTCTATGGTTGAAGCAAAATCTGGCATTCTAAAGAAGATTTATGAAGTACAAAAACCACTTTATCCAGATAATTTTATTGTAAAAGAAATAGGTAAACTAGTGGAAAATCCTATCGAAATAGGTAAAAAAGCTCCTAATATAGAGCTTCCTGGTGTGGATGGTAATATTATTAGATTGTCATCGCTAAGAGGTAAAGTAGTTCTAATCGATTTCTGGGCATCTTGGTGCCGTCCTTGTAGAATGGAAAATCCAAACGTGGTGAATGCTTATAATATGTTTAAAGACAAAGGTTTTACCGTATATAGCGTATCTTTAGATGCAAACGAAGCTTCTTGGAAAGCAGCTATTGAGGCAGATGGTCTTGTCTGGCCATATCATGTAAGCTCTCTAAAACAATGGAATTGCCCTGTGGCAAAAGAATATAGAGTACGTGGCATCCCTTATTCAGTTCTTATAGATAAGGATGGCAAAATAATAGCCTTATCACTACGTGGCGAAGAGTTGATAAATAAACTAACTGAAATACTTAAATAAGATTAATCCCGTAAGTTGGAACTTACGGGATTAATTATGTAAAGAGAATTTTAAAAGCTTCCTCGGTTTTATTCACTGGGATAAGCTTTATTTTGTAGTTCTTTTTGGTTAGGCTTTGGTAGTTGTGCTCTGGGAGTATGATTTGCTCGAAGCCTAATTTTTCTGCTTCGGCAATGCGTTGCTCAATGCGGCTAACTGGTCTAATTTCTCCAGAAAGACCAACTTCACCTGCAAGGCATATTCCTTTTGGTATTTCTATGTCTAGATTTGATGAAAGGATAGCAGAGATTACTGCTAGGTCTATGGCAGGGTCATTTATCTTTAAACCTCCAGCAATGTTTAAAAATACGTCTTTTTGAGCCAATTTGAATCCAGCACGTTTTTCGAGCACGGCAAGAAGCATATTTAGTCGGCGTAGGTCAAAACCAGTGGCAGAACGCTGAGGTGTGCCGTAAGCAGCTGTGCTTGCCAATGCTTGTACTTCTATTAAGAATGGTCTTACACCCTCTATGGCAGATGCTATGGCAATGCCGCTCATACCATCGTTGTTTTGTGTTAGTAGTAACTCAGAAGGATTGCTAACTTCTCTAAGTCCCTCTTGACGCATCTCAAAAATACCCATTTCGCTAGTGTTACCAAAACGGTTTTTTATGGCTCTCAATATTCTATATAGATAATGTTGGTCGCCCTCAAATTGTAGAACTGTATCTACAATATGTTCTAGGATTTTAGGACCTGCAATGTTGCCGTCTTTAGTAATGTGACCTACAAGGAAAATAGGAGTATTGGTTTGTTTGGCATAGCGGAGTAGGGAAGCGGTGCATTCACGCACTTGTACTAGGCTGCCTGCCGAAGAGTCGATGCTCTCCAAGTGTATGGTTTGTATAGAATCAATTACCAGAATATCTGGATTGATATCTTTGGCTTGATGATAAATTTGTTCTAGTGATGTTTCACTTAAAATATAGCATTCGTTGTTTGAAATACCAATTCTATCGGCTCTAAGTTTCAATTGGCGTGTGCTTTCTTCGCCAGAAACATAAAGTACCTTGTTGTTTTTAAGAGAAAGTACTGTTTGAAGTAGTAGGGTAGATTTACCAATACCAGGTTCGCCACCAATAAGCACAAGTGAACCAGCTACAAGTCCACCGCCTAATACACGGTTAAATTCGTTGTTTCCTAAATCGATGCGGATTTCTTCCTCTGTGCTAATCTCGTGAATAGAAACAGCAGCTTTGTTTTCGTTAGGAATAAAGTTTTGAGGAGTCTTTTTACTAGTCTTAACCTCCAATTCCTCTACGCAAGTATCCCACTTACCACACGCAGTACATTTGCCAAACCATTTACCAGATTTGTGACCGCACTCTTTACAAATGTAGGATATTTTTGCCATAGGTTTTAATTTTTTATTAATTAGGAATTAGGAATTTTGCGAGTAAGCGAGAGCAATGATAAGCTTGCTTAAGCATTGCCGAGCGTGAGCAAAATCATGAAATGCGAAGCATTGAATAATTAGGAATTAGAAGTTAAGTTGGGAACTAGTATTTTGGAATTTTTTGCCGTAGGCAGTTTTCTTTAATTCCAAAATACTAGTTTCAAACTTTAACGTTAACTAATCAGAAGTGAGGGGTTAAGTATTAGAAGTTGAAAAAGACGCCTGCGGCAAAACTTCTAATCCATAACCCCTCACTTCTAATTTTCTTATTCCGAGTTATTTCAATCTGTTTGTTGTTGAATCTGGATGAACAATCTTTGGTTTGAAAGTTTTAGCCTCTTCCAAATCCATGTAAGCGTAAGCTGTGATGATAAGAATATCGCCAGGTTGTACTTTGCGAGCAGCAGCACCATTAGTACAAATAACACCAGAGCCTCTTTCTCCCTTGATTACGTAGGTTTCGAAGCGTTCACCATTATTATTGTTTACAACTGCTACCTTTTCATTTTCAATAATACCAGCAGCATCCATTAGGTCTTCATCTATGGTAATGCTACCAATATAGTTAAGATTAGCATCTGTA
>JAEIGA010002878.1_pt1 | contig 27162 bp, 22 predicted proteins | sample 9270691 | NCBI WGS metagenome assembly JAEIGA01 (sample SAMN17057246, study PRJNA624740) | gut metagenome | biome: biome; isolation source: fecal sample | host: Bos grunniens | place: China: Xizang | collected 2019 | reverse complement strand
GTTTGATTATGCATCGGTAATAGTCATCCAGTTCTTTGTAGCGCTCGTACCGAGACGCCTTAGAGGCTGGATATTCAAGAAGATGCTTCACAAGAAGAAATAAGCTTCTTATCAGTCGAAATAGATTCCGCCGATAATTTCCTTTTTATAGTATCCGCAAAGACGCATAATGCCGTTTATCTCGCGGTACTTTGACTTGCCTGAACCTGCAAGGATAACTGCGGAATCAAGGTCTTCAAGAGCGCTGTCATTAAGGTCTCCTTCGATCTTTACAACATCAGTCTTTGAAGAGCCCTTGAGCTTCTTTATAACCTTATCGCACTGTGCGGAATAAGCTTTCATGTCGCCTGCAAGGATAACTCCGACCTTGTGAAGATCCTTGTTTGCACATGCTGAAAGAACTGCATCGGTTACTGCTTTTACGGCAGCATCGTCCATGCTTTCCTTGCGGTGCATCTTATAAATTGTCTTGCCGTGAACGAATGCGGAGAATCCCTTATATCTGTAGCTGCTTACTCTGCCGAGATTTCTTGTTTTGAAAGTCTCTGAGAACAGTTCGGGATTCTGAACCTTGGATGAGAATACGATAAGTACCAGATAGATGAAAGCATAGAGGAAGATTCCTACTGCAAATCCGATCACGATATTGCCTTTGGAGAAGCCGAACTCAGGTGTGGATGTATCGGTATTTCCAGCGTCTTTAGCATTAAGAACGCTGAGCACATTGCGCTGGTAATCAGACATTGAGAGAACAAGAGAATCGTAGTTTTCCTGAAGAAGAACGAGATCGTTGTTTCTTGCGATCAGTTCGCCTGCAATTTCTGCATATGCGATGTCCTGCTTTTCTGAAACGATATATGTGACTGTGTGCTTTCTTGCAGTTCCGTCGATCTGATTGTGGATCTCAAAAAGACGTGCCATGATGCCTGTGTTAAGAGCGTCTGCATCAGTGCCTTCAGGAAGAACTATCTTGAGGTCTACTGCACCGTTTGAAGATGCGATTATGAGCTCTCTGACGTAGATGTCGTCAGCATTCTTATACTCATCACCGAGAGCCTGTCTTACGACGTCTACGGTCTCTGAATCGCCCAGTGCTGCAACGTATGCGGCAGCGATCTGCTCAACGTCATAAGAGTCGTCTATGGTCCATGCATAGTGAAGGACAGGAAGCTTTTCAGAATTCATTCCTGCGAAGATGGAATTTGCATTGTATTCCTCCTGATCTCTGATGAGCTTTGCCTGGTATGCGGCATTAAGAACTTCTTCTCTGTCTCCTTCGTTAAGCGTATTAAGAAGATCTTCATAGCTCATGGCAGAAAGAGAATCCCTGCTTGCCTTGGCATCAAGATCCTCTTTGTAATTCTTGAAGGCCAGAAAGGCAGGAACCAGAACAGCGAACACCAGTCCTGCAATGAGTATGCATTTCCACTGCTCGAGCAATGACCAGAAATATTCTTTCAGATTGATGTTGATTATATTGTCGGACGTATTCATTTTCCTGACTGCCTCCATATTGCTGTTTCTTAATATAACATAACGCTTTGTCTTAGGATTTCTTTGCGAAGACTTTTCGCGCAAGCGGCGGTGATATCGCTATGAGAAGACCGAACATCTTGCTCTTTGCTTTGTATCTCGAGAAGAGATATTTCCATATGCCTTTCCGCACGGTCTTGATGATGAACTTCGTATCATCTGCGTCATCGTAACCGCTCGAAGCCACATCCCTGTAATAGGATATTGCCTGCCTCGTGATCCTGTTCCTGATAACGGGAACAAGGTCTGAATAATCGCTGCTGATGCCTGATGTGACTTTATCCGCAACCTCGAAGAACTGCATCTTTCTGTGATAGAAAGGCGTTCCCGTGATGCCTGCGGGATTAGGTCTGTAGAAATACTGCCAGTCCTCAAAAACAACGACTTTGGGAGCTTTCCTTATGACTTTGTATATCGTTGCGAAATCCTCGAAGATCATCTCAGTGGGGAACCTGATGTCTTCGAAAAGTTCAGCGGCATACATCTTTCCGCTTGATGAAGTTACGACCAGACCGTCGGAGAAAATGCTTTTTAACGCATCGTGTGTATCGTAGACAGTGACCTTATTTTTATCTCCCGTGCCGAGTTTTTCCTGCTCTTCGGAGATAAGCGAAGAGACGATCTTGGCGTCGTATTCATTGGCCTTTTTGACCATCTCTTCAGCCATGTCAGGTGAGATGGTATCGTCGCTGTCGACGAAGATGTAATAGTCACCGGATGCATTTTCCATGCCGGCATTTCTTGCTGACGAGAGACCGCCGTTTTCCTTGTGGACTACGACTATTCTGTCATCTGTTTTCTTATACTCATCGCACATTGCTCCGCTCGTGTCTTTTGAACCGTCGTCAACAAGTACGATCTCAATATTCTCATATGTTTGTGCGAGGATGCTCTTCACACATTCATCCAGGTATTTCTCGACGTTATAGACCGGAACGATTATTGATACTTTATCTGACTTCATCCGGTTTCTCCTTACTGTTAACACGCCAGATGACCGCCATGGCCACTGCAAAGGCGAATGTCCTGTAGACCTGTGCATCGAGTGTGAGGCCTTCTGCTATGAAGCCGGTAAGCACAAGGATGCCGAGAAGGTTCTTGTGCTTTGCTGCATATCTGTAGAGAGTTGCAAAGCATGCGACCATAAGGCTGAGTCCGGTGATGCCGCCCTCGATGAGTGCATTGATGAACATGTTGTGCGCGATATAAGCATCGTCGTGGCCGATCGCGACATAACGTACCGAATAAGCATAACCGCCGTGACCGTAACCGAAGAGGACGTGAAGAGGATCGGAGGAGAAGAACTTCTGAATGCCTGCTCTCCAGATATGTACTCTTCCGGCGCCGCCGTCCTGAATGAGTCTTGAGATGCTGAATCTGTAAAGGATCTTGGGGCCGATGCCGTTTTCTGCGCAGAAGAGAACAACTGCGCCCATTGCGATTACGGCAAGAAGTATCTTAAGTCTTATGGGTCCCTTAACGTTGAAGAGCCATACCATGATGATGCAGCCCATTGTAAGGAGTGCTCCTCTTGAACCTGACATGAGCACGATCGCAAGTACGGCGACGGTGCAGAGGCAGTTGAGGATTATGCGTCTCTTGTTCATGAGCTCCACGAGACAGAGCGAGAATACGATCGCAAGACCGCATGCAAAATCGTTAGGATCCATTACGCTCGAGAGTATGATGACGAGTCTCTTTCCGGGCCTCGGAAGGTTCATGAGAGTTCCTATGACTGCGATGAGAATGCTGAGATACATTGCGGCAGTGAAGAGCTTTATCTCCTTATCCGATACGCGTCTTACGCTCACGCAGAACACGATCGCAGTGGTTATCGCAAACTGTCCGAAATACCAGTCGGCATCGAAATATACATTCCAAAGAGAGCTTAATAAAGTGAACAGGAAGTATGCATAAACGGGAATGAGTGCGCGGTTTGCCTCGATCCTTCTGTCAATGATTATCTCAACAACGGAAACGAGGATATAAAGTCCTGCGATAACAGTGAGCACCGAAGGGCCGATGAAAAGATCTGCCAGAGCCGTGCTTACGGGCATCAGGGCAATATAGAACGCGAGTATCCATGAACTGGGCCTGATCTCCCACTTATCCGCATTCAGCAAAAGCTTTTCTTTTTTCAGTACCTGTTCCTGCATATTGTCCTTTAGAGGTTATTGATGTAAGCCGTCAGATCGAAATATCTGTTGCCGACAAACGGCTCATGCGAGAAGGTGACGAAATCTTCTTTGGTACCCTGCTTTATCTTGTAGTAGCCGTCCCATTTTTCGACGGGCCAGTCCTTAATAGTGAAGAACAGCTTGTGGTCGAAGTCCAGCTCGGAAAATGCTTTTACATGACGCTCCTGACATCCGTTCTGGTCGTTGAACTTAACGATCAGCTTATCCCAGTTGATCCTCTTGCATCTTCTTTCCCACTTGTCCTTAGCTTCTTCCTGTGAATGGATGTGCAGAAAACTTATCTCGGCATCACCGAGCTTGCCTATAGGGTAAGAACCGAATCTTTCATCCTTGCTGAGTTCCTCAACATACTTGCTGTCCTCGGGCTTGATGAATTCCAAAGGCCTTGAAGTGTTGCCCTTAAGATCGCTTACAAATTCAATATAGTCGTCAGCCATGAAGAACATACCTGCAGTGGGTGTGTTCTTGGGAAGATCGTAACTCTCGTAGATAACGCCGCCCCAGCAGTTGTTCGAGATGATGGTGAAGTTGGTGTTGGTGAGCTTCTTATGTCTGCTTTTCCTGAACATCTTTCTGTTGTAGGACAAAAGCGTTGTTCTGAATCCTTCGTATGTCATTTCGAGTACCCCGACAGTTCGCAGTAAAGTTCAACGGTCTTTCTTGCTATGACGTCCCACGAATAGTTATTCTTTACGAACTCGATGCTCTTGTCTGATTTTTCAGGCAGGGTGGATGCTTCATCAAGCACCTTCAAAAGCTGCTCGGTGATGGAATCCGCATTGGTCTCTGCCATCCAACCGCTGCCGCTCCCGGCAACCTGTTCGCCCAACGTCGTGCCTCTTGTAACAAGGCAGGGAAGGCCGTAGCTTAATGACTCGAGGATGCCCAGAGGCATGCCCTCAAATCTTGAAGTCTGAACGAAAACATCGGAATCCAAAAGGATCTGCTCCTTCTCTTTTCCGGATACCGCAGGGTGAAGCGTTACGATATCGCCGACGTTGTTCTCTGCGATGAGCTTCTCGATGTGTGCATATCTGCCTGCGTAGTCAGGACCGTAGATATCAAGCGTTGCGCCTGCATCCTTCATCTTGTCGTGAATGTTCTTCACAGCTTCGAGAAGTATGTCGAGTCCTTTGTGATATGCGTCAAGACGGCCGACAAAGACGAACTTTAAACCGGTCTTGCGGAAAGACGTTTTTCTGAGTTCGGGAATTGATACGCCGTTGGTGGCGATTATCTTTTTCTTTCCAAAATCGGTAACGTCGTATTCTCTTTGTGAAAGGCACTGTATGCCCAAAGCCTTATCGGTGAACCTGTTGAAGAAGACGATGTTTGCAGCGACTTTTTTGAGGTGCTTGCTCTGCTGGGCTTCTTTGCCGAGTTCGCCGTGAGGGATGATTATGTACGGGATCGATCTCTTTTCGAGCTGCTTGCCGATCTTTATGTACTGCTTTCTGTAACACTCCTGGAAAACTACCAGGTCGGGCTTGTTGAAAGGCTCCGGCATCTTATCTATGTCAAAAGGATCGTTATTCGGGATCTGACAATCTACTGCATTAAGCTCAACGCCCTTAACGTTATAAATGGCGACAGTATTTCCGATCTCTTTCTGGGAACGGATATAGTACGGAACGATAACGCATACGCCTGCGAAGGGATCATTATCGATCGAAGCGATGTGCAAGATTATCATGGTGTTACTTCCTAATGCTGTATTTCTTGTTTATATATTCGCGCGTGGCTCACGCAAACATTGTACCATAGCATTTTCAAATGAATCAGAAATAATACGTATGATTTTTGCCGCCGACGACAAGGCCTTCAAGAGGATCCGTTCCGGGTTCTTCGGCAAGCGAACTTAAGACGAAATCAACCATCTGGAGCTGGTCGAGCGATACATAGTAGCCTCTGCCGTTAACGGATATGTTGAATTCTTCGGGCATCTTCAGATAGTGGGGAAGTATCCTTATCTCAAGATTCTCGGTGATTATCGTGATCTCGGTCGTATAGAGTTCAAGTTCAGATCCCTTCGGAGTTGTCCATGAACCGAGCGACTTGTAAGGTGAGAATGTGATCGAAGTATCGTCGTTATAAAAACTTAAGAAACGGTCTGATGCGTCAAAAGCCGTCATGTCGAATGAATCTTCATAGTAGAAAGTGTCGATCCAGCTGCAGTTGATGTTTCTGGCGCCGTGGTCGTAGATGGTGTTGTCTTCAGGGACTATCATCATCGAGAGGTCGTTCTGGGAATGGAATCTTACGTCGCCCACCATGAAACCGTATGAACCGTATCCGATATCGGTGTTGTTTTCTATTGAAGTCACAGAGGGTTCAGTCTCCTCTGTCTCTTCGGTTTCTTCAGTATCGTCAGTCTCTTCTGAAGTTTCCTCTTCAGTAGTTTCCGTTGTCTGCGAAGCCGTTGTCGTTGCTGATGTAACCGTTGTTCCTTGGGTTGTCTCAGAGACAGTTGTCATCTCTGTGGTAACTTCGGCGGTACTCTGCGAAGGAGTCTCTGAAGGCGCTGACTCACAGGCACTTAAAAGCATGCCCGATAAGATTGCAAGCGCAATGACGGATTTGATCTGTTTATTCTTTAAGCGAAGCATATTGCACGTTCCTATTCCACATATTCCAAACACGTGCAATTATATACCATCACGGTGGATAGTCCAGCCGTAAGATCAGCCGATGTGCTTTCCCGTGGGCTTGTTAAAGAAGATCTTCTCTGCCGTGAATCCCAAAACGACGCTTCCGTTCCTGAAGAATGAGAATACGGAAGACTTCTTTCCGGCTTCATTCCTGACGACGAGCTTATCGAAAGTGCCTGTTTCTCCTGACTTTGCCAGATACTCCAGAGCGTCATTGCCGTATTCCTCGGGAATGGAGAAATCCAGTCTGTCGCAGAGTCCTGCGCGGAGAAGCCACGGCTGGACTGACAGAGACAAAGGCGCGTCTGTACCGGGGAAGATGGAATGGCGCTTTATGGTGAACTTATATCTCTTGCTCTTGAGCTTCTTGACGTTGACCGAGTAATAAGCAGGGAACGGAGGACCCGTGAAGTCGTCGAAAACATCCGAGATGTCCTCGTTGCCGAGATCCTGCCATCCGGAGTTGATCTTGACGCGGTCTTCCTTGGTGAATTCATTTATGGCCTTGTCTATCTCGGCCTGAACCTCCCTGGAGAATTCAAGGTCGGAATAAAGCTTGTTCGTCTGGTGACGGACAAAGGATGAATATGTTGCTTCAAGAAGGAGTTTGAGCCTTTTTACCTTCTGGTCGGGGAAGAGGCGAAGCGCCCTTGCGATCCTTATTGCGCTCTCGGGGAGATTGGCGCCGTATTCGCCCGTCTCGAACCTGATCCTGGCATCGTGGTATACCTGAAGATAGATGTTGTAGGCAAGTATCGGGTCGGGATTGCCGGCGTCGCCCATGAGGAGCATGTCGGCAAACTTGAGCTTTGCCTCTGAAACGTTGTAGTTTGAAGCAATTGCAAAGTATGCGAATGCCTTATCGTAATCAGGAGTGCCGAGTTTGCCGTCGTAATAGATGAAGCCTAAAGCGTTGGCAGCATAGCCGAAACCGAATTCCTTGAGAAGGATCGTAAGAAGCCTTACTGCTTCCTTGTAGTCGCAGTGGAAGGCGCTGTTGCCGCCGTTGCAGGCAAATGCCTTTATCTTGAGGGCTTCGAAAACGTGGCTCTCGCAAAGCTCGTTTGTGAAGTCCACGAAGTGCGCGATGACTTCCTCGGAGGCGTCGGAAAGGAGCAGATTGTTATCCCAGTGATTGAGGAATACGAGCATCTGGTCCTTGGTATATGTGCGTTCTTCGGGCGGAAGGTCTTTGTTTTCTTCGAAATTGTCTATGAGATTTAAAAGGGCAGGGATGCCGAGAACGTTGGAAGCCGTACCCGTGGGGAACTTGCCGTCTTCATCGAATGCATCGGCCACTCTGGCGATCTTGATGAGGATCGTCATGATCATCTCTTCGTCTGTCTCGGGAAGAGGAGGAAGAGGGAAATCGAGAATGCTGTCGGGATCGGGTCCCAAAAGCTCATCGAGGCAGAGATCCTCATAGAAGTAGGTGGTTATGGGACACCACCAGTCAAAAGCGAAGTCCTTGAAGGATGTCTTCTCTTCCTCAAAATGCTGAAGCGCAGTCTTAAGATCCGATAAGAGCATCGGATATTCATTCTCACACTGGACGTCAAAACCTGATACGGGATATGCATCAAGATCGCTTCCGCCTACCGTCTCGATCCAGCCTATGTCGTATCTGCAAAGATCGATAAGCTTGTCCTGTGTCATAAAAATGTAGGGTCTGCGTTTACTCATGCGTATATTATAGACGCGTGCGGCGCCTTAAAAAAGACCTTGACAAGTCCGATAATGGGACAGAAACCGTAGAATTACTCTACGGTAACGCTTTTCGCGAGGTTACGCGGCTTATCGACGTCGAGACCTCTTGCGCAGGATACGTAGTAGCCAAGGAGCTGGAGCGGAACGACAGCAAGGGATGCTGCGAAGAGCTCGTTGATCTTGGGGACATAGACTACGAAATCAGCCGAATCCTCGATAGCGTAATTGCCGAATGAAGTGAGGGCCATGAGGTAAGCACCGCGGGCCTTTGTCTCGACAAGGTTGGAAAGTGTCTTCTCGTAAAGATTGCTCTGTGTGAGAACACCGATAACGAAGGTGCCCTCTTCGATGAGGCTTATCGTACCGTGCTTGAGCTCGCCTGCTGCATAAGCTTCGCTGTGGATGTAGGAAATTTCCTTCATCTTAAGGCTTCCCTCAAGTGTGATGGCATAGTCTATGCCGCGGCCGATAAAAAAGATATCCTTCTGGGCTGCAAGCTTGGCTGCGAACCACTGAAGACGCTCCTTATCCTCAAGAACCTTGTTGATCTTGGCAGGAATCGACATAACTTCTTCCGTGAGTTCTCTTGCCTGTTCCTCGTTGATCGCGCCCTTAACAAGAGCGAACTTGATGGCGAGCACGTAACAGACAGCGAGCTGTGCTGAATAAGCCTTGGTTGTTGCAACGGAGATCTCAGGACCTGCAAGTGTGTAGAGAACGTAATCTGCCTCACGTGCAATGGATGAACCGACGACGTTTACGATGGCCAGAGTCTTGATGCCCTTAGACTTTGCATCTCTTAAAGCAGCAAGTGAATCTGCCGTCTCGCCGGACTGGCTGATGATGACACAGAGAGCATCCTTGTTGAGAGGCATCGTTCTGTATCTGAATTCTGAAGCGAGTTCGCATCTTACGGGAACGCCTGCAAGGGACTCCATGATGTACTGTGTGCAGCAGCCTACATGGTAAGCGGAACCGCATGCAACGATATAGATCTGGTTGAATGTCTTGATGTCTTCGTCGGTGAGATTTGTTGCAGTAAGGTCGATCTTGTAAGACTCGCCGTCGGGTACGACAACAGAGCTTAATGTATCGGATACTGCCTTGGGCTGCTCGTGGATCTCCTTCATCATGAAGTGCTCGAATCCGCCCTTCTCGGCAGAAGCTGCATCCCAGTCGATCTCAACGGGGTTCTTCTCGATGACGTCGCCGTCGAGGTTATAGAAAGTAACGCTGCCTGCGTCGAGGCAAGCCATCTCGAGATCGTCGATATAGTAAACAGATCTTGTGTATTTGAGGATAGCGGGTACGTCAGATGCAAGGTAGGAAGCATCCTTGTCGCAGCCGATGATCATAGGGGAATCCTTACGTGCAACGAAGATCTTGCCCGGATGATCCTTGAACATTACCGCAAGAGCATATGAGCCTCTTACACGGACCATTGTCTTTGCGAGTGCCTCAATGGGATCGTGTGTGTACTTCTTGTAGTAGTAGTCAATCGTCTTGATAGCTACTTCCGTATCTGTCTCGGAATAGAACTTGTAACCCTTGCGGATCATCTTGTCTCTTAATTCCTGATAGTTCTCGATGATACCGTTGTGTACGCCTACTACGTTGTAGTCGTCAACGATATGGGGGTGGGCGTTGTTCTCGGTAGGTTCACCGTGGGTTGCCCATCTTGTATGGCCGATACCGCAGCTTCCCTTGAGAGCTGCACCGCCGTCAGTCTTCTCGGAAAGAACCTTGAGTCTGCCCTTTGCTTTAACGACAACAGGGTTTGAATCACCGTTTCTTACGGCGAGTCCGGCTGAGTCGTAACCTCTGTATTCAAGCTTTGCAAGGCCGTCCAAGAGGATAGGGGCTGCTTTCTTCTTTCCTGTGTAACCGACGATTCCGCACATATTAAGAAATCTCCCTTAGTTTTAATTGAGGTATTTTATCACATCTGAGCAAACCTGTATAAAAACTCTATGGGTATGATAATTATGCACATATGGTATGATTGTTCACAAAAAATTTTCGGCATATGTCGAAAATATCTATTGATAATTGCTCCCAAACCATTTAAAGTAAGTTGGCTTTAAAATAGAAAGGAGCAGTCACATGCTTGAATTGCAGAACATCAGCTTTCATGCCGATGACAAAGACATCCTTAAAGACATAAATCTTAAGATCGACGACAAGTTCGTCGCTATTACCGGACCTAACGGAAGCGGTAAGTCCACTTTGCTCAAGATAATCATGGGCATTATCACACCTACATCAGGAAAGATCCTGTTTGACGGACAGGACATCACGGACCTTGCGGTAAACGAGCGTGCAAACCTGGGAATCAGCTTTGCTTTCCAGCAGCCCGTAAGATTCAAGGGCCTCAAGGTCAAGGACCTTCTGGGAATCGCTGCAGGCGAAGGCGTTGACGTCACGAAGGACTGCAAATATCTTTCCGCAGTCGGCCTTTGTGCTAAGGATTACCTCAACAGAGAGATCAACGACACGCTCTCAGGCGGTGAGATGAAGCGTATCGAGATCGCCATGGCTGCCGCAAGAGGCGGAAAGCTCAGCCTTTTCGATGAGCCTGAGGCAGGAATCGACCTCTGGAGCTTCCAGAGCCTTATCAAGGTTTTCGAGAACTTAAGAAGAGTCACAAACGGAAACATCATGATCATCAGCCACCAGGAAAGAATCCTGGAGATCGCCGACAAGATCATCTACCTCAAGGACGGCGTGGTCGACAGATACGACGAATCGGCAAAGATCATGAACGATCTTAACATGGGACGCTACGGCTGCGGCTGTGCATACTCAAGAAAGGAAGGTGCCTGCAATGGATGATCTTGAAAAGAGAATGCTGAAAGAAGTTGCAGAACTGGACAGCCTTCCGGTCGGAGCATTTAACATCAGAAGCAACGGTGCGAGCGAAGCCAGGAATTCCACGGCAAACATCCAGATCGAGTCCCGTGAATCCGGTGACGGAATCAATGTTTACTTCAAGGACGGAACAAAGAACGAGTCCTGCCATATTCCGGTAATCATCAGCAAATCCGGCCACAAGGAGTGCGTATATAACGACTTCTTCGTAGGTGAGAACTGCGACGTTGTCATCGTTGCAGGATGCGGCATCAGCAACTGCGGCGGCCACGACAGCCAGCACGACGGAATCCATACTTTCCACATCGGAAAGAATTCAAAGGTCAAGTATGTCGAGAAGCACTACGGCGAAGGTACCGGCACAGGAAAGAGATTCATGAATCCCACGACTGTCGTACATCTTTCCGAAGGTGCAACGATGGACATGGACACCTCGCAAATCGCCGGAATCAACGACACTTACAGGATCACAAAGGCTGATCTCGGTCCCGGTGCCAGCCTTGTAATGCACGATAAGATCCTTACAAATTTCGATCAGACGGCAAAGGCAGAGATCGTAGTCGAGCTTAACGGCGACGGTTCTTCCTGCGACATCATCAGCAGAGGCGTCGCAAAGGGCGAGTCACAGCAGGATGTCGTAATCGATATTGCAGGCAATTCCGCATGCCACGGTCACGCAGAGTGCGATTCCATCATCATGGACAAGGGCGTTATCGTTGCAACACCTAAGCTCAAGGCAACATGCGTTGATGCATCCCTGATCCACGAGGCTGCTATCGGCAAGATCGCAGGCGAGCAGATCATCAAGCTCATGACTTTAGGTCTTAGCGAGCAGGAAGCAGAGCAGAAGATCATCGAGGGATTCCTGAGATAAGTTTTTTCGGGCGTGTCCCGGAATCGGCATGAAAAAGGTCATTTCTATGCCGATTATTTGCAAAACAGAGTCAAAATACACTTTAACGGCATGAAACAGAGCGTTTTCGTGCCGTTTTTTTGTACTGCTTTGAAGCAGCTTAAAGCCATAAAGAAAATAACCGCCGCAATAAGAGTAAAGACTTATTAATTGTGGTAAAATTACTTTAACATTTTTCACCGGAGGGCTGTCACATGGGACTTAATTTCCGCAAATCCATTTCACTTGGCAAAGGCTTGAAGCTTAACTTAAGTAAATCAGGACCGAGCGTATCATTCGGAAAGAGCGGATTCAGACAGTCCGTTAACCTCAAGGGCCAGGCAAGGACCACAGTAGGTATTCCCGGAACGGGCATTTACTACACAAAGACGAACAACGTAAAGAATCTTGTCGGCGGTCTTACCGGCAAGGACGATTCAAAGGGCAAGAAATCAACCAAGAAAGATACGGCTGCAAAGGGCACTTCCGCGAAGGCTGCAAAGGAAGCAAAGGCAGCTCCCGCAAAGCAGGTCAATGAGGAGCTCATCGCAGAATCAAAGGCAAGACTCGAAGAGTTTGCACAGGGCATCGAAGCCCTCAAGTCAGTACACAAGCAGTCTGACGGCTACATCGACTGGGAGGCAGTTGCAAACGGTGCGGTATCAGGCCAGATCAAGGAACTCCAGCCTTTCGCACAGAGCGTTCTTGCAGGCGACATCGACGCATATTTCAGAGTAATCGAACAGGTCGGACCTTTTGACGATCTTCTCGAATACGGAAGCGGATTTGAGGTCGGAACTGACGATCCTAAGATGATGGAGATCGAATTCCAGGTTAAGTCTGACGAGATCATCCCCACGCAGTATCCCGACATGAAGGCAAGCGGCGAGATAGTCATGAAGGACTTCAGCAAGTCTGCTTACTATGAACTCGTTCAGGACTACGTATCGAGCACGATGCTCAGAGTAGCAAGAGATACTTTTGCGCTTCTCCCTGTTCAGCAGGTGATCATCCATGCTGTTGATAAGGTTTTGAATCCTGCAACGGGCAACGACGAGGAAGTAACCATATGCTCTGCAAAGATAAAGAGAGATGCTATGGCTACACTGAATTTCGAGCGAATAGATCCTTCCGACTGCCTTGAGAGCTTTGAGAGCAACGTTAAGTTTAAGAAGACAACGGGTTATTCACCGGTCGACAGAGTTCTTGCCTGAATCCGTTGGAGAAGGCTTCGTTTGTTGACAGAATGTAAACTTTCAGTCAGAAACGTGATAACAAATCAGCAGGTTTATTGCTTTTAAAATTTGTGCTGATTAGACTTTAGGAGTAGGGTGAATCACCCTGGAATTCTGGACAGACCACGAGGGTCATTTATGGCTAACCGTAAGAGAATAGCTTTACTATTAGCCCAGGCTGATGAATACTATCAGGCTCAATTTGTCGAGGGCTTTATCGGCAAAGCCTTTGAGCAGGATTGTGATGTGCTGGTCTTCGGAAGCTACCTCAAGTATCAGAATAATCTCGGAAGAGAGACCGGTGAGACTTCGATATTCTCAATGGTTCCCTTTGAGGACTTTGATGCCATAGCCGTTATGGCCGATACCCTCCAGTCACCGGGTCTTGCAGACAGCCTCGAAGAGATGATCCACGACCGCTGCAAGTGTCCTGTGGTTTTCATCGATAAAGAGAGCAAGTATTTCCCGTCGGTCTTCCCGAATCACTACGGTGCTGTTAAGAATCTCATTAACCATCTCATCGAAGATCACGGATACACCGATATCGCCTACCTCACAGGTAAGGCATGGCACCACTATTCAAAGCAGAGACTTCAGGCATTCATGGATGCCATGACAGAACACAATCTTACCGTCGGCAGGGACAGGGTTTTCTATGGTGACTTCTGGTATACGAGCGGTGAGAGTCTGGGCGACCGTCTTCTCAAGAAGGGCGACAAGCTTCCCCAAGCAATCGCATGTGCCAACGACTGCATGGCCATAGGTCTTTGCAAAGCGCTTGAAGCAGGCGGCCTCAGGATACCGGAAGACATAGCGGTCGCAAGTTACGACTCTAATGAAGAGGGAAGATATTCACCCAAGCCGGTCACATCGGTCAAGATCCCCGCAAAGGCAATGGGTGCTTATACGACCGAGAAACTCCTTAATGCCATCGAAGGCAAGGAGACCGGTCCTTTTGAAGATCCCGGAGAATTCTTCTGCGGAAGAACATGCGGATGCAGCGAGGACAAGGTCCAATATGAGAACAAGCTCCGCAAGAAGTGGGATACGGATACTTCACATAACAGCGTATTCTCGTCTTTCAACCATTTGGACGAGGATCTGGTTATCCAGAACGATTTCGAAGGCCTCGCCAAAATAATATTCTCTTATGTTTTCCAGATAAGAGATTTCGAGAGCTTCAGCATCTGCTTAAACGACAAGTGGCAGGAAAAGGCCAAGGCCTTAAGTGGAGCTATCGACGATTCAAGACTGTCGCCCGAAAGGCTTTCCGATCCTGACAAGTTCTTCACGAGGAAGATGATGCATGTAATCGCGTGCAGACCTGAAGAACTCAACTGTGACAGGGTAAGCGATGATGTATTCTTCGACAGACACGTGCTCATTCCGCGCCTTGATGCGGAAAGAATGAACCCTGAAGCTTTCTTCTTTACTCCTCTGCACTTTGAGGAGTCGACATTCGGCTATGCCGTGCTGTCTTACACGGAACCCAGATGCTACAAGAAGTCTTACCGTTTCTGGCTCCACAGCATAATGAGAGGTCTTGAGAACTTCAGAAGATACGATGAGCTCATGGCCATTAACAAAAAGCTCGAAGCAAGTCTCGTAAGAGATCCTCTGACAGGTATTTTCAATTACAACGGCTTCCTCCAGCAGACAGAGGAGATCATTGCAATGAATCCTCTCAGGGAAGGCGAGAAGATCGGCGTCCTTGCAATAGACATCAAGAATCTTGCAAAGATCAACAACGATAACGGCAGAGCTGCGGGCGATAATGCCATCATCAGCGTCGGAAATTATCTTGAAGAGGTATTCCCGCACGGCCGTGTATACTGCATGGGCAACGGAGAGATGGTCGCACTTGAAGTCATGCCGGAGAACGAGGATGCTTTGGCTGTTTTAGGCGACAGGGTCAGGGAGCTTTATGCAAAGATCGATGAATATAATGCGGCTCTTGATGAGAGCGGAAGAAAGCTCGAAGTTTATTACGGAACCGCTGAAGGAATGCCCAGAACAAAAGCGGACTATGAGAGTGCCGTAAGTGTTGCCCTGTCCAGAAAGAACGGTCAGAAACTCAATCTCCAGAAGATGGATGCAGACGGTTTCGATGCCGAGAAGATCGAAGAGGCACAGGTCGTAAACGACATTCTCGACAAGAACAAGATCAACTATCACTTCCAGCCTATCGTTGATGCCCGCACAGGCGAGATCTATGCATACGAGGCTCTTATGAGAGTAGATACTGTTCCTTACGTCCAGCCGCTGCTCGTTATCAAGTATGCCGGATTCTTCGACAGGCTCTACGACGTTGAATACGCAACCTTCAATAATGTCCTGAATTACGTTAATGAGAATTCTGACAAGTTCAAGTCTGACGCCAAGATCTTCATCAATTCCATTCCGGGCCAGCACCTGAAGAAAGATGATATGAAAAAGATCTCAGAACTGGCAAAGAATCTTTCGGGAAGACTGGTAGTTGAATTTACCGAGCAGTCCGAGATGGATGACAAGGAACTTGCCGAGATGAAGAAGGAATACCAGAGTTTCGGTTTTGAGACTGCTGTAGACGACTACGGCACAGGTTATTCCAATGTCAGCAACCTCCTGCGCTACATGCCGAATTACGTTAAGATCGACAGGGCGCTCCTTGCAAACATCCAGGAGTCTCCTCAAAAGCAGCATTTCGTAAAGGACATCATCGAGTTCTCACACGATAACAATATCCTTGCACTTGCTGAGGGTATAGAGACCACGGAAGAGATCGAGACAGTAATCAATCTCGGCGTAGATCTCATCCAGGGTTATTACACCGCACGTCCTTCCGAGAACATCATCAAGGAGATCAATTCTTCGGTTAAGGAAGAGATCGTTAAGTACAGCAACAGCAAGGCTAAGAACCGCACGAGAAGGGACTATGTCGCAGGAAGAGAAGCAAGAGTTTCCCTCCCGATACTCATCAAGGAAGGCTACAACACGATCCATGTCACTTCAGGACATGTTACGCACAGGGATCTTCACATCGTCGGTGTTCCGGGTGATGACGCTGTCATAAGCCTTGAGATAGAGAGCGGTTACAAGGGGAAGATCGCTATCGAGAACTGCTGTTTCACGGGCAGGATGCACGATGCCGCCATCACGATAGGTGATGACTGCGACGTTGTTCTCTCACTTACAGGTGACAATACACTCAGCGGCGGAGGAATCAAGGTATCACCCAAGTCCACCCTTACGTTTGAGGGTGCCGGAAATCTGTCCATCACTTCTACCGGAGTTGAGACATTCGGTATCGGAAACGACATGGATTCCTATCATGGTGATCTCGTATTTGACCAGGACGGCAGGATCGAGATCTCCGTCAATGCCAATAAGAGTGTTGCAATAGGAAGCGGCCTCGGCGGACATATCACCGTCAGAAGAGGTATGTACAGGTTCAATCTCATGGGCCAGAATTCAGTCGCGATCGGATCTATCTCAGGCGACATCGATCCCATCATCAGCAACTGCTATCTTGAGGTAATGAGCGTTGCCATTTCTGCTATCGGTATCGGTTCCATCATGGGCAGATGCGACATGATGATCGAGCATTCATCAATAAAGATGGATTTCAGCGGAACGGATATAGTCATGATCGGTTCGAAGCACAGCGAAAAGCTTCAGATCAGCGTATACAGCGCTACCGTCGCCATGAAGGCAAAAGCTCAGGACATTACGGTATTCGGTTCGGGTACTGCAGGTCCCACGAACTTAACGATCGATCACGTATCGTTAAGAGTTGACCTTGGCGGCCAGTCTGCCGGCATCTACAGGGGCATGGATAAGAAGGTTAAGATCAGGATCTCCAACTGCAAGACTGAAGGTTCCATCTTTACGGGCCTTAAGCTTCCCGATCATTCAAAAGACATGGATTTCAAGGTTTCCGGCTCGCTTACAAAGCTCGACATAAACGGCGAGATGATGGTCGATAACACAATGAACGTACCTGCGGCCGAAGATGATAATTAATAAGGATCTCCGTTTTTATCAGATATCCAGATAGATCGGGCAGTGGTCCGATCCCATGATGTCTGTCATCATGTTCGATTCTTTTACGCGTGAATTGAGTCCGTCCGTCGTGAAGAAGTAATCGATTCTCCAGCCTACGTTACGCTCTCTTGCTGCAGTCTTGTAAGACCACCAGGTGTAGCATTCCTTATCATCGGGATGGAGCATTCTGAAAGTGTCCGTAAGTCCCCTTTCGATGAACTTGTCCATATATGCGCGCTCTTCGGGGAGGAATCCCGAGATCTTTGAATTTGCCTTCGGGTTGGACAGATCGATCTCCTTGTGTGCGGTGTTGACGTCGCCGCAGCAGATGACCTCTTTGCCCTGTGCCTTGAGGGCATCGACCTGGTCAAGAAAGCAGTCATAGAATCTGAGCTTGAACTTTACGAAGTCATCGCCTCTTCCGCCGTTGGGGAAGTAAATGTTGAAGAGCACGAAGTCTCCGAAATCTGCCGTGATTACGCGTCCTTCGTGGTCGAACTCCTCGACTCCGAATCCGAATTCAACGCTCTTGGGCTCGATCTTTGAATAGAGTGCGGTGCCGGAATATCCTTTGCGCTCTGCAGAATAGAACCAGCTCTTGTAGCCCGGGATATCGGTGATCTCGGGTCCAAGCTGCTCTTTGAGGGCCTTGATCTCCTGGATGCCTATTACGTCTGCGCCTATCTTTTCGAGACTTTCGGCAAACCCCTTGGTTGCTACTGCTCTTATTCCGTTTACGTTCCAGCTCGCTATTCTCATAAATAACCTCGTGAATTATAATTGTCTAGTAAATTCTACTATTGTTTTGCTTTGGAAGGAAAGGGATATGCGAATTTTATGTGCTATGCTCGGAGGCACGATAGCTTCGTCTGACGTCTCCGGAACGATAACTTTGGGGAAGCCCTCTTTTGTTAAGGATTTCCTTCTCGAGTACTCGTCGGAGAATGAGTATTTCTTCCCTGATCTTGAGGTCTATTCCTCTGAAGACGCCACGCCTGAAATGTACCGCGAGGCTTTGAAGGAAATCGTTATCGAATCCCGTAAGACCAAATTTGACGGCATTCTCATCACACATGGCACTGATACCTGTGCTGTTTTCGCGCAGCTCGCATACAGGGTCTTGTCGATCCTTGATATACCGTTCGTCATTACGGGCGCTCTCAAATCACCCGACAAGGATCCTGAGGAATCCGCTTACAATCTTCTTTTTGCCATCGGATGCATCGAAAAGGGCAAGAGCGGAGTCGTATTCAGGAACAGCGACAGGATTCCCAGTCTTTACAGGGCTTATGCCATCACGTCGCCCGACATTAACGGCATTTACAAGGAATGTGCGGACTGCACGCCTCCGGAGATAAAGGACCACATCGATTTTCTTACAAAAGACAGGCTCCCCAGAGTGCTTGTAATTCCGGCGTTCCCGGGACCGGTCATTCCCGAAGACGGTTTTGACAGGGTGCTCCTTTGCTGCAACCACTCAGGCACGGCTTCAGCAAAGCTCGTTCCTTTGGTCTCGAAATGGGTTTCTGAAGGCAAAAAGGTGTTCATGGCGCCGATCCCTGCAAAAGGCGGGATCTATGAGAGCAGAAAGAGGCTAGTGGACGCAGGCGCAGTCGAACTTCCCGGAATGCCCATAGAGGGCGCGTGGTGTGAGGCACTTCTCAGATGAGCCATCCTCCTAAGATAGTCGACAAATACGGCATTGAGTCGTTCGGAGGAAGCCAGATGTGGCTTCCCGATAAGATGCTCCTTAACAGCGGATGCGGCATTATCGCCGGCCTTGATGCGATCATTCGTCTTAAAGGTGAGGAGAGGATGACCAGGGAGGAGTATTTCGAGAGATTTTTCGATGCCAAGGACTATATAAGACCAATTACCATCAGTAAGAAAAGAGATCCCAGAAAGGTGTTCGGCAAGGAATTTTTGGGAAGCCTGGGCGTCAGCGCCGGCAGGTTCAGAAGAGGAATCAAGAAGCTTGCCGTAAAAGAGGGACTGAAGATAAAGGTAAAGCCTTTCAGGTTCAGATGGTGGGAAAAAGTGCCGGAATATCTTAAGACGGGTGATCCTTTGGTAATGCTGGTCACTGCGCCTTTCGAGAACGTCACGATCGAGCTGCCGTCAGGGACAAAGGGAAAGCTCGGATTTCACTGGGTCACGATAACTGATATAGACGGTGACACGCTCACAGTATCCTCCTGGGGAGATAAATGCAAAATGTCGGTAAAAGAGTTGAGAAAATTTAACGTCATTCTGCACTTTTACGCCGTTTCGTTGGAAAATCAGAGCAACATAGTGTAAGGTTATTGTCGGAGATTTTTCTTTTTAAATATATTTAGGAGGATTTTGGAAATGAATAATGAGATTGCCGAGCAGATCAAGGGAATGCTTGTAGAGAGACTCAGAATTCCTGCAGATGAGCTCGAGTACGATTCAGAGCTTTTCGGTGAGGATATCGGACTTGATTCCATCGATTCCATCGAGATCATCGTAGGCATCGAGAATCTTTTCGGAGTAGACATTTCCGGTGCAGGCGCTACAAGAGAGGATTTCCGTTCCATCGAGACACTCACTGCATTTGTAGAAGCACACAAAGAGGACTGATAAATAATGCCAATGAACGAAAAGCGTTGCGTTATCACAGGACTCGGTCTTGTGAGCGCAATTGGACACGATACCGAAGAATGCTTTGAATCGGCACTTAAGGGTATTTCCGGAATTAAAGACGTTAAAAGCTTTGATACTTCCGACTGCTACTCGCACAAGGGTGCAGAGGTTGATCTTTCAAACAGTGAACTTGCGGACGGCAGATACGACAGGACTACTGCCCTCGGAATAAAGGCAGCAGGTGAAGCCATAAAGGATGCCGGCATCGACATGAACGCCGAAGGTGCATCCGAGATCGGCGTTATCCTCGGAAGCTGCATTGCAGGTGCTGCATGCGTCGAGAAATACTACAACCAGAAGTGCAACGGCGAAAACGGCGAGCTTGAAGACCTTAAGGCCATGCCCGCATCCGTTATCGCAGGAAACGTTGCCGATTACTATAATGCCGGTGGAATTACCGCAAACATCGTTAATGCATGTGCGGCAGGAACATTGAGCATCGCTCTTGCGATCGACCTCATCAGAGGCGGCAAAGGCGAGATCTTCCTTGCCGGAGGATGCGATTCATTCTCATCACTTGCTTTCTCGGGTTTCCATGCTTTGAGAGCTCTCGATGCAACAGACTGCTCTCCGTTCAATCACAGCGAAGGCATTACATTAGGCGAAGGCGCAGGCGTACTCGTTGTTGAAAGCTACGAGCATGCCGTTAAGCGCGGCGCGAAAATATACTGCGACGTCTTGGGTTCGGGTGTAAGCTCTGATGCTTATCACATCACGGCACCGAGACCGGACGGCGAAGGCCAGATGAGCGTTATCAAGCGCGCAGTCAAGAATTCAGGTCTTAAGTTTACCGATATCGATTATGTCAATGCACACGGTACGGGCACTGCCAAGAACGACGAGTCTGAGTTCCTTTCATTGAAGACAAGTTTTGCGGAAAATGACCACCTTTCCGTAAGCTCGACAAAGTCCATGACAGGACACTGCCTCGGTGCAGCAGGTGCCATTGAGGCCGTAATGACTGTTAAGGCTTTGACAGAGGGCAAGCTCCCTCCCACGACCGGATACTCCGAAGAAGACCTCAAGGTCCTTGCAGAGAAGTCCGGAAATATTGATTTCATTGCGAACACTCCGAGAGAAAGAGACATCAAGTATGCGATGTCGAATTCTTTTGCGTTCGGCGGAAACAACGCAAGCATCGTATTTGCAAAAGATCCCAACGTTCTTGATCTTTCATGCCCGAAGCAGGAACTCTATGTTACCGGCATCGGTATGGTAAACGGCGAATACGATGAAGCAACAAACAGCTACATCTCCAATCTCGATACTGATACATTCAAGGCTTACGGTGTTAAGTCCGCTTTCTTAAGAAAGCTCGACAGAATGTCACAGCTCCAGCTTTTGAGCGGAGTAAGAGCATTGGAAGATGCCGGAATAACGGTTAACGAAGATAACGAGAACATCATCGGTATCTGCATCGGAACAAGCGACGGTCCGATGACGGAGATCGCCAATTTCCAGAAGGGCATCATCAAGGACGGAATCGACAAGGGTTCCGCATTTGCTTTCCCGAATACGGTTTATAACGCAGCAGGCGGATATCTCAGCATTTTCGCCGGCATCAAGGGATACAACGCAACGATTGCCAACGGATTCCAGTCAGGTCTTCAGAGCGTCTGCGCAGCCATCGGCGTGATCATGTTCGGTTATGAGAACATCATGCTCGCATCAGGTACGGACGAATGCACCGATATCGACCGCGAGATCTATTCCGATCTCGGCATAACGGGTGCAGGCAAGGCGACTCTGGGCGAAGGTTCCGTAACATGTGTTATCGAGAAGGATTCCAGCGCAGCTGAAAGAGGCGCGAAGAGATATGCGAAGATCGCAGGATTCTCTTCCGCAAGAGATACATCCGGTGACAGAACAGATATCATGAGATTTTCTGAAGAATCACTTACAAAGGTCATCAACAACACTCTTGAAGAGGGTGGCATGAAGCCTGAAAAAGTTAAGTGTATCTACGGTTTCGGCAACGGCATCAAAGAAGTCGATGATTTCGAGATGGGCGTATATAAGAAGATCTTCGGCGATGACATCGAAGTCAAACTCGTAAAGAAGGACTTCGGCGAAGCAAGATCTGCTTCTTCATCTTTGCAGTTCGCAATGCTCGCAAAGGATATCTACGAGGGCAAGTTCGAGACAGGTATTGCAGTCTCATTCGGAACAAGTGCTCTTTATTCGGCAGTATTACTCACAAAGGCATAAGTTCTTAAAAGGAAGGCGGCATTATGGGCAAGACAGCAGTAATCACAGGCGGCTCAAGGGGAATAGGCAAGGCGATCGCATTAAAGCTCGCTAAGGAAGGCTATGACATAGCCCTCAACTATGCCAACAACGATGCTGCCGCTGAAGCTGCCCGTGATGAGATTTCAGCTCTCGGCGTACGCTGCGAGATCTACAAAGCCGACACATCAGACATGATGCAGGTCAAGGCTATGTTCAAGGATATCAAGAAGAGCTTTGAGACCCTTGATGTTCTGGTAAACAATGCCGGCGTCGTTGACGATGCATATCTTCTCATGATCAGACAGGAGTCTCTCGAGAGAAGCCTTGCGATCAACATAAAGGGATATATCAACTGCGCACAGGCTGCAAGCCTCAAGATGTGCTCACAGAAGAGCGGAAAGATTATCAACGTATCTTCCGTAAGCTCCATCCTTGCAGTTCCGGGCCAGAGTGTTTACAGCGCAACAAAGGGCGCCGTAAATTCCATGACGCAGACCATGGCAAAAGAGCTCGCTCCTTACGGCATCCAGGTTAACGCTGTTGCTCCGGGCTTTATCGGCACGGACATGATCAAGTCCATCCCGGGCGATCTTGCCGAGAAATATCTTGACGCAGTTCCCATGAAGCGTTTCGGAACGGCAGAAGACGTTGCCGACTGTGTGGCAAGCCTTGTTTCCGATGCATTCAATTACATGACCGGCCAGGTCATTGTTCTCGACGGAGGTCTGAGCCTCTGATATTTCGGGGCCTTATATAAATGAAAGTACTTATTCTTAACGGCAGTCCCAAGCTCGAAAAGAGCAACACGCTCAACGTAACCAATGCTTTCGTTTCAGGTTTTCCTGAAGGAACGGAAGTTAAGAAGATCGACATCTATGCAAAGGACATCAAGCCCTGCAGAGGATGCTTTGCGTGCTGGGCATCTGCTGACGGTACCTGTGCGATAAAAGATGACATGGAAGAAATAATCGCTGCCATTAAGGAAGCGGATGTCATCATCGAGAGCTTCCCTTTGTATTTTTACGGCATGCCTTCACAGCTTAAGGCAGTTACCGACAGATGTCTCTCACTTGCCGAACCGTACATGGGCACAAAGTCCGATGACGGCCAGACATTCAATAAGATGAGAGATGATTCCATATTTAAAAAGAAGTTCGTAATTATCAGTTCCTGCGGTTATGTCGAGCTTGAGCCTGTTTACCCGGCACTTCTTGCACAGTACGATCTTATCTGCGGCGGCAGGGACAGATATACGGCAATCCTCTGCCCGATGGGAGAGATCTTCATGACCGGCAAGGCCAAAAGACAGATAAGGGTCTATATGGACGATCTTAAGAAGGCCGGTGCCGAATACTGCGCCAATGATTTTAAGCTCGATCCCGAGACAATAAGAAAGCTCCAGATCCCGATCCTTTCACCTGAAGGATTTGCAACGCTCACAAGCTCCCACATGAACGAGGGAGGCTGGGCTGCAAGCAGATTTGAAAAGCAGTAATCCCCTTAAACTCCATATAAATCAAGGCATTAGCAAAATCCTTTGACAATCAAAGGACTTGACAAGGCTGCCTGTTTGTGGAATACTTTGACAATCAAACTATTTAACCTTAGGACTACTATGCCCAAATGTAGTCACAAGTACGGAATAAAAGAGGATCAAATAATGACAGGCAGAATCATCGGACTCGGATCTTATATCCCGAAGAAAGTCGTAACAAATGACGACTTCGCAAAAATCCTGGATACCAGCGACGAGTGGATCACCGAGCGTACCGGAATCAAGGAAAGACACATTGCAGACCATATCACGGAGAAGCCTTCCACAATGGCTGTTGAGGCTGCAAAGAAAGCAGTAGAGGATGCAGGCATCGATCCCAAGGATATCGATTTTATCGTTACGGCATCCACAACATCAGACTCTGTTATCCCTGCTTTATCATGCATCGTTCAGAGAGAACTCGGCGTATCCGAGAACTGCGGATGCTTCGACGTAGTATGTGCATGCCCCGGATTCATCGTAGCTTACAATACCGTTCAGAGCTTTATCGAGACAGGCAACTCCAAGCTCGCTCTTGTAATCGGTACTGAGTGCAATTCGAATTTCGCAAACTTTGAGGACAGAGGAACATGCATCCTCTTCGGTGACGGCGCAGGTGCTGCAGTTCTTAAGGCTGAAGACATCAAGCGCAATGAGTTCATCATGAGATCCTCAGGATACAGAAGCGACTGCCTCACATGCCAGGCTGCAAGACAGCCCGACAGATGGGAAGAGGAAGGCTTCAAGGAATTAACATCTTTCGCAATGCAGGGAAGAGAAGTATTCAAGTTCGCAGTTACTGAAGTTCCGCAGATCATCAAGGATCTCGCAGAGAAGTTCAGCTTCGATCTCGAAAATGACGTGGATTACTTCATTCTTCACCAGGCAAACGCAAGGATCATCGAAGCTACTGCAAAGAAGCTCGGCATCCCGCGTGAAAGATTCCCCATGAACATCAGCAAGTACGGCAACGTATCTTCAGCAAGCATCCCGATGCTCCTTACGGAGATGAAGCAGGACGGCAGGCTCAAGCCGGGCATGAAGCTCGTGCTCGCAAGCTTCGGAGCTGGCCTTACATGGGACGCTAACTACATCGTTTACTAATTGGTTTTCGAAAATATAAAGGAGATAAAGATCATGACAAGAATCACAGATTTGATCGGCATCAAGTACCCCATCTTCCAGGGCGGTATGGCATGGGTAGCAGACTGGCACATTGCAGCTGCTGTATCAGAGGCAGGCGGTCTCGGCATCATCGGTGTCGGCGGAGCTGACGAGAACTGGCTCCGTGACCAGATCAAGAAGTGCCGTGAAGCAACAGACAAGCCGTTCGGCGTAAACCTTATGCTCATGAATCCCAGAGCTCCTGAGATCGCAAAGGTTATTGCAGAAGAAAAAGTTAAGGTAGTTACAACAGGTGCAGGTTCACCTGAGAAGTATATGGAGATGTGGAAAGAGGCAGGCATCATCGTTGTTCCTGTAGTTGCAGGTGTTGCTCTCGCTAAGAGAATGCAGCAGTGCGGTGCTGACGCTGTCATCGCTGAGGGTACTGAGTCCGGCGGACACATCGGTGAAGCTACGACAATGACACTGGTTCCCCAGGTCGTTGACGCAGTATCCATCCCCGTTATCGCAGCAGGCGGTATCGCTGACGGCAGAGGCGTTGCAGCAGCTTTCATGCTCGGTGCCGAAGGCGTTCAGTGCGGAACTGTTTTCTGCGCATGCGACGAGGTAAACGTTCACCAGAACTACAAGGATATGGTCATCAAGGCAAAGGATAACTCAACAAGAGTTACCGGCAGATCTTACGGCCACCCTGTAAGACAGATCAGAAACGCTCTTTCCAACAAGTATCTTGAGATGGAGCAGAGCGGTGTTACTTTCGAAGAGCTCGAGGGACTTACGGTAGGAAGTCTCCGCAAGGCTGTTGTCGAAGGTGACGTTAAGGAAGGTACATTCATGGCAGGCCAGATCGCAGGTCTTGTCAGTGAGATCAGACCTGCAAAGGTCATCGTTGAGACGATGTTCGAACAGGCTGACAAGCTTTTAGGAAGGAAACTCGAAGCATAATGAGCATCGCATTTTGTTATCCGGGCCAGGGCGTTCAGCACGTCGGAATGGCCGAAGGTTTTGTTAAGGCAGACAGTATTTACGCAGACATGGTATCCAAGGCCTCAGAGGCTTCAGGAATAGACATGAACAAGCTCCTTTTCGAGGAGAATACTGACATCAACATCACAGAATATACGCAGCCCGCACTTGTTACTGCATGCTGCATCATCACAGACGCACTTCTTAAGGCAGGCATCAAGCCCGACGTAACTGCAGGTCTTTCACTCGGTGAATACTGCAGCCTTTATGTTGCAGGCGCCCTGAACTTCGAAGACGCTGTAAGACTTACAAGGATCAGAGGAAGACTCATGTCAAATGCCGTTCCCGCAGGCGAGGGCACAATGGCAGCAGTCATCGGTCTTACACAGGAGCAGGTCGAAGCAGTTACGGATACTATCGAAAACGTATGGCCCGCTAACTTCAACTGCCCCGGCCAGATCGTTGTTACCGGCAAGAAGGAAGCAGTTCACGAAGCTATGCCCAAGCTCGAAGCGGCAGGCGCAAAGAAGGTCGTTGAACTCAACGTATCAGGCCCGTTCCATTCACCTCTTCTCAAGGTTGCAGGTGAGGAGCTCGGAAAAGAACTCGCAAATGTTGAGATGAAGGATCTCGAGATCCCTTATTTCGCAAACGCAACTGCTGAAAAGATAACAGACAAGGCACAGATCAAGGATCTTCTTGAAGCTCAGGTATTCAGCCCCGTAAGGTGGGAGCAGACACTTTATGAACTCGAGAAGATGGGTGTTGACACGATCATTGAAGTTGGTCCCGGAAAGACGATCGCAGGATTTGTCAGAAAGACGGTTCCTTCCATCAAGGTAATCGGTGTTGCTACACCTGAAGACATTGAAACATTAAAGGAAAAACTCGGCTGATAAGGAGGTAAAGATCATGTCAGAGAATACAAGAAAAACAGCTATCGTTACAGGCGCTTCAAGAGGTATCGGCAAGGCAATCGCATTAAGACTCGCTAAGAGCGGCTATAACATCGCAATCGTTGATGCTTGCCCCCTTGAAATGAGCAAGGAGTGCGAAGACGAGGTTAAGGCTCTCGGTGTTGATGCAAAGGCATATCAGTGCAACGTTGCTGATTTCGAGAAAGTCGGCGAGACAGTTGCCCGGATCAACGAAGACTTTGGCGGAATCTATATCCTCGTAAACAACGCAGGTATTACAAGAGATACACTTCTCATCAAGATGACAGAGCAGAATTTCGATGATGTTATCGCAGTTAACCTCAAGGGTACATTCAATTTCATCAAGCACGCTGCACCCATCATGATGAAGAAGAGAGAAGGAAGAGTCGTAAGCATTTCTTCCATCGTAGGTCTTGAGGGTCAGGCAGGCCAGGTCAACTATTCCGCTTCAAAGGCAGGAATCGTAGGCGTTACAAAGTCCTGCGCAAGAGAGTTCGCTTCAAGAAACATCACATTCAATGCGATCGCTCCCGGATATGTTGAGACACCCATGACTGCTGTTCTTACAGACAAGCAGAAGGAAGCTATCTTCGAGATGATCC
>JAEIGA010002877.1_pt1 | contig 27163 bp, 24 predicted proteins | sample 9270691 | NCBI WGS metagenome assembly JAEIGA01 (sample SAMN17057246, study PRJNA624740) | gut metagenome | biome: biome; isolation source: fecal sample | host: Bos grunniens | place: China: Xizang | collected 2019 | reverse complement strand
CTTTTCGAAGGGCCTCCGGAGCCTGGCAAGGCGAGGATGAGCGCGCCTCGCCCGTGGCGACGGGCCGAGGCGACGCAGCCCGAGAAAAGTGCGTTTCTGTCACTTGACCTACTCTAGCGTAATGTCCGGTGGCAATAAAATCAGCTCCTCTTTCCATAGCCTTTTCAAAAAAGAGTTTGAATTTGATTTCTTGGTTACACATCACATCCGGATTTGGCGTATTCCCCTTTTTAAACTCATCAAGCATATATTCCACCACTTTCTTGCGATACGCATCTTCAAAATCCCAAACCTCAAACGGAATCCCAAGTTTTACCGCTACGCGCTTGGCATCGGCAAGGTCTTCTGCCCAGGGGCATTTCATACCCGGAAGATCACGGGACCAGTTTTTCATATAAACCCCTGTTACGTCGTAGCCCTGTTCCTTTAAAAGTAAGGCCGAAACAGAAGAATCCACCCCACCACTCATGCCAACGAAAACTTTTTTACCCATTTATGCGCTCTCTTTCGGCTGTAATAGCCCCATTAATCAAGCGAGCGGCCTCGTGAATCTGTTCTTCTGTGTTAGTTTCGCCCAGAGTCAAACGGAGAGAGCCGGCAATCTCAGAATCAGAAAGACCTAGCGCGGTAAGTACGTGTGATTTTTGCCCTTTTGATGCCGCGCAAGCAGCGCCAGTAGAAACATACACTTCTTTATCTTCCAAAAGATATATTAGCCTTTCTGCGTCAATATCGTTAAAACATAATACAACAAAGTTATCAAGTGAGTGTTTTTTATTAACCAGCTCATAATCTTTTATTTCAGATAGAAGAATCTTACGCCAAGTGGCATATTTTTTACGGTTGCCATTTAGATGTTTTTTTGCCTCAGAAATCGCCGCTGCAAAACCAATTACGCCAGGCACATTTTCGGTACCGGCACGAAGGCCTTTTTCTTGTCCACCACCGTAGCTTACCGGTGAAAGTTTTACATCATGAGAAACATACAGCGCACCCACGCCCTTCGGTCCATACACCTTGGCTGCATTTAGCGTTAGTAAATCTACGCCCAACCTCGCCACGCTAATATCGAGCAAATTCAAAGCCTGCGAGGCGTCCGAATGTAGATAAAGCGGCGTTTTTACTCCGCGCTTTAATCTATTAAATTTAATTTCACGAATCACGCCAGCAATTTCAGACAAAGGCTGAATCACGCCAATTTCATTATTGGCAAGCGCCACCGAGATTAGTACAGTTTCGTCAGTAATTTTCGCCTTCAAATCTTCCATATCAATCAATCCCGAAGGAAGTACTTTGATAGGAGCCCCGCCATACTGCTCGGCGACTTTACGAACGGAATCATGCTCCGTTTCCAGATATAAAACAGTGTTTGCGTTTCGGCTCGGGGCATTTCGGAGCGCGGCAGCGCGAGAATTAGCGCCATCCGCCCATGGCGATGGGCCGGATGGACGCGGCCCCGAGCGGAATGCAAGCACTGTTGTGAATGCGAGATTGTTTGCCTCAGTCGCCCCAGCAGTTATCACGAGATCGTTCGCTTTTGCCCCTATTGCATGCGCAATTACGCCTTTTGCTGCCTCATATTCGGCAGAAACTTTTTTGGCCGGTAGATACGCTGCCGAAGGATTAAAAAACTGGTCCGTAAAATACGGCTCCATTGCATTAAGAACTTTACACGACACCGGTGTCGCTGCAGCGTGATCTAAATAAATCATAAAAATATTATAACATATTTTTAAAGAAATAAAAAACGCCACTGTTAAAAAGTGGCGCCTAAATTAGGTCAATGATTTAATCTTCGTTTTGTGAATTATAAGTTCTAAGCAACAACACTCCCAAGACTACCCAATCTTCAAGTCCTTTGTTCTCGGTCAAGAGAATCTGAATTCTACCTCTCACGTCATCCGTTATTTGGACGATATTATCACCGAGCATCAAACGGCTTTCGTAATAGCTAGATAAATCCATGTTATAATGCTTGTACTTTTCACCCTTCCAAATCATCGTATCGTACGCTGGAAGATAAAATGTACAAGGAAGAAGCTTTATTTTAAAGGCCTCTTTTTCCAACTTCTTTAGTGTCTTTTCCTCTTCACGAATTGTTTCTTCTAATGTCGATTGGATTATCCGTTTTTCGGCAATTCCCTCTAAAATCTTGGTTCTCTCATTCTTATTTTCACCAATACTAATCATATTACAACCTCCCCTCATATAAAAGAACGAACGATAAGTTACCGGTACATTATAACACAAAGTCGCATTAATAGGTATAGCTATTGACAAAATATGATACTTATGCTATAATACAAAAACAGAGTAAGTTTTACTATAGCTTTTTAACATTTAGGAGGTGGCGTATGAATGTATTAAAATCGATAACGGATTTAGTAACATTAAATCCAATTGTAATACTTTTGTTTAGTCCTGTTTTATTTTTGGTAATACGACGGATTTATCTTATTATCTATATGAAAAGATATAAGCATATTGTGGAAGTAGAGGAGATGCTTGATGGTTGCTCAAGACGAGTAGATGTAAACGATATAATAGAATATGTCTATGAATCAGGTAGATATTCGTCAAAAGAAATAAGAGAAATAGAAAAACATTTCAAATGGAAGATAAGGAGATTGAGAAAAACGGAGAATAATCTCAAGAAAAAAATAGAAGCAAAAAAGGTCACAGAACTTTCAACTGAAAAAAACACGGAAGGAGCAATAGTTATGAATAATGGGATTGAGACAGCTACAGAAGTATTAGAAGCAAAGGAAAAATTTGCTAAATTAGCAAAAACCGCCTCCCTGGAGGAATTCAAAAAAGAAGCATCGGATTACTTCGACGAAAGAGATTTGAAGTATATGGATGCTATCGATTTTGCATGGGGAGATACGCTAATGATCGCCTGTGAAATGCGAAAACGGCTTAGAATCAGGCGCGAGCGCATGGAGAAGGCAAATAGTACCGAAGAGGCGTTTGCCGGAATGTTCTCCTCGGTATAAAATTACTCTAAACCCTTGGTATTTTACCAAGGGTTTGTTTTTTGTGCTAAAATAAAAATATAACAGGAGGTCCACGGTGAAAAAGTGTTTTGATGCCGAAAAATACTTAAAAATTCAGAAAAAGAAAATCAACCAGCGAATCAAGATGTTCGATAAGCTCTATCTGGAGTTTGGTGGCAAACTGATAGATGATCAACACGCTGCACGCACTCTCCCTGGGTTTTTGCCTGACCTAAAGATTCGTCTCCTCCAAGAATTAAAAGACAATGCAGAGGTGATTCTCTGTGTGAATGCGAATGCTATCGAAAAGTCCAAAATCCGTGCCGACCACATGATTTCTTACGACACCGAGGTTCTTCGTCTAATTCAATTCTTGCGAAGTAAAGGCATCACAGTTAATTCTGTAGTAATTACCCTCTTTGACGGACAGAAAAAAGCTGAAGATTTTGCCAAAAAACTCAAAGACTACAAAATTACCCCGTATTTCCACAAATTCACCAAAGGCTATCCTACCGATGTGGATACCATTGTTTCCGATGAGGGCTACGGTGCCAATCCATACATAGAGACCACCAAGCCGCTAGTCGTAGTCTCGGCCCCAGGTCCTTGCTCTGGCAAGCTCGCCACCAGTCTTTCCCAACTTTATCACGAGTCTAAGCGCGGCGTTAATGCTGGCTATGCCAAGTTTGAAACCTTCCCTGTCTGGAGTTTGCCATTAAAACACCCAGTCAATATTGCTTACGAGGCCGCCACGGCTGACCTCGCCGACAAAAACATGATCGATTATTTCCACCTAGAAAAATATGGCATACCAGCCGTCAATTACAACCGTGATCTCGAAACTTTCCCAGTTCTAAAAGAGATTCTTACTCGCATCACCGGCAAAACTATCTATTATTCCCCTACAGACATGGGCGTAAATGTAATTGGTGAATGTATCACCGACGACAAAGCCGTCCAACGTGCCGCCAAAGACGAAATCGTCCGCCGTTATTACCGCGCGCTTGTGGATCTCAAAAAAGGCGCCGTCACCGAGGATGTGCCAGAGCGCATCAAACTCCTGATGAACGAGCTGAATATCAGCGAGGGGGACCGTATCGTGGCCGAATGTGCCGACATGAAACGCGAGCAGTCTGGTAATCTCCCTAGCGCCTGTATTCAGGTCGGCAAAAAATACATCGTTGGCCGAAAAACCGGTTATCTTTCCCCAATTTCTAGCACCATGTTAAATGCGCTTAAAGTCATTACCAAGATTCCAGACGAAGTCGATTTGATCGCTCCAGCTGTACTTGAACCAATCCTAGGAGTCAAAAATAAGACCTCAAACTTCAAAGAATCATATCTCAAACTTGGCGAGGTTTTAATCGCGCTTTCTATCTGTTCTACTACTAATCCGATGGCTAAAAAAGCTTTGGAGAGCCTAGATAAACTCTCCGGCGCAGAACTTCATGCCACTCACATGATTCCAGATGATGAATTAGTTGTCCTCAGTAACCTCGGCATCAACGCCACCTGCGGTGTCGAGCTCGACGTGGGGTGAGAAAATAAACTCATCTTCACCAGAGGTAAGAGTCAGGATCTTGTCGTTTTGATTAATTTTATAAGTGTATTCGTTGTTTAAATTATAAAGCCAACTAGTCTCAATCTTTAAAGTATCACCCTCAATTGACCAGATAAAATCGTAGTCATTTTTGTGGTTGTTGGTAGTAAGTTTGCCCTTACCAATCTCCGTAAAATTCCAAATTACTCCGTCTGCACCATCTTCTGCCCATTCGCCCACTTCTACTAAGAAATCGCCATCGCGCATGTCCGGCTTTATTACAAAATTAAGAACCAACATTACTGTGCCGGTAATCAAAGTAATAATACCAATAACAAATACAATCAGCGAAAGTTTTTTCTTGTTCATAAGCTAATTGTAACAAAAAATTCTAATTATACAAATTAGTTTTTACAAGTTTTAAATAAGTTTTAGCAGCACTACGGAAATTATCAAGCTCTTTGCCTTCGATTTTTTGGTAATTTTGCCCTGCTATTTTTTTGTAAACGCCCGCTGGTCGTACTTCGTAGCGGATAGTTTGATTTGCGATTAAGCCATTTTTGTCTACCCAGCTTTCATACCAAATCCACACATTTTTACGATGCTCAAAAAACTCTCTCTGATGCCCTTCCGGAATTGGACCAAAAATTGTTCGTCCATAAGCACTTTCAGCGTTCACTAATTCGTCGTAAGTAAGTCTGTTGGAATAATGCTCTGGTATCGGAGATGCAATCCGAAATAAGCCAGAGGGATTGTTTAACAATTTCTTAAACGACATATTTCAAGCTCCTCTGCGATTTGATTAAGTTCATCATAAATATCGGAAACTTCTACTGAGACAGAACCGTAAACACCCTCAAAGATGTCTCTTGGTTCTGGATCATTTTTTTCAACAAAAACCTCAGCAGAATCTTCTTTTTCTGCCCTTGGGATATTAAATATGGTATAATCTTCCTGCATTTTTTGTCGTCTCCTTCTCTATGGTTTCAAACTCAACACCTAGTTTTTCGCTTAGCCATTCGGCAATGTTATAAACATAGGCACACTCATTAATTATACCACGAAACGGTACAGGTGTCAAGAACGGCGCATCTGTCTCTAGGAGAATTCTCTCTAGTGGGGGCGTTGGTAAAGTAGAATAAGTGGCCAGCCCATTCACCCCTACAAAAAAATCCGTTTCGTTCAAAATCCGTTTCAAATTCTTTTTACTGTCGGTAAAAGAGTGCACTACACCTTTTACCTCTGGGAAATTCGCTACCACACCAAAGAAATCATCAAACGCTTCACGTATATGAAAAGAAACTGGTAGATTATTATCTTTTGCAAGTTGCAACATTTCATTAAAAAGCATTATCTGTGCATCTCTGTCGTACCCATCATAATGATAATCTAGCCCTACCTCACCAATTGCGACAAGCTTGGAGGGAGAGGGGGTGGCCGATATATCCGAGCGAAGGAGGGTCCGGAGGCTGGCAAGCCGTTCGCCCCTTGGGACGCGTGAGCGAAGCGAAGGATTAGCGGCGGCCGCCCGTGGCGCTCGCCCCTTGGGACGCGAATGGTCGTAGACCAACGGGCCGGCCGAACGCGCCTCCGAGCTGGATATATCGGTCAGGACCCCCTCCTTTGAGGCATTTTCGGGATGGATGCCGTAGGTCCAATAAACATTTTCATGGGCCAGAGCAAAATCGCGCGCAGCTAAAGAATCTTCATGGGAAGTGCCAATGCAAATGATTTTTTCGACGCCATTTTCTGATGCGCGTTTTAGCATTTCTTCCGCTTGTTCTTCCGTAAAAAACTCTCGGTCATGCAAGTGGCAATGCGTATCAATGAGAGGCATTTAGAAAACTCCTTTCGAGGACAATAAAGACTTGGCCATAGCGGCCCGGAGCGTGTCCGAGGAAGGAGTTTTTAAATGTCTAAGCATTGCGACTCTCGCGTTTTCGCTTGATTGGGTCAAGTTGGCGTTTACGAAGACGAAGTGTTTTTGGCGTAACTTCTAGAAGCTCATCATCTAATAGAAAATCTAGACACTGCTCTAGGGATAACTGCGTGTATGGCGTAAGTTGAATTGCGCCGTCCGATGCATGTGTGCGCATATTGGTAAGTTGTTTTTCACGACAAATATTGATATCAAGATCATCTTTTTTATTCGATAACCCCACAATCATACCTTGATACACTGGTACCTGTGGTGGAATATAAAGAATGCCACGAGCCTGAGCTGCATCAAGCGCATAAGCAGTAGAAACGCCATCTTCGAATGACACTAGCGCGCCATTTCTTTCTGGTTTGTATTTACCTTCCGATGGGCGGTAACCAGACGGAATGCTAGACATAATCACGGTACCTTTAGTGGCAGTAAGTAGGCTGTTGCGAAGACCAATCAAAGCCGCGGTAGAAATTTCATAAACAAATCTAGTTGAGCCGGTAGTGGTGATTTCCTGAGATTTCATTTCGGCCTTGCGTACGCCAAGTTCTTGCGATACGGCACCAACAAACTCTGGCGCTACTTCAACCGTAAGATTCTCGATTGGTTCGCATTTTACACCGTCAATTTCTTTATAAACTACCTCAGGGCGGCCAGCTTCCAGTTCGTAGCCTTCACGACGCATCGTTTCAATTAATACTGAAAGATGTAGTTCGCCACGGCCGGACACTTTATAACCCAAGCCATCCGGTTCAATTTTAAGTGCAATATTGGTTTCTAGCTCACGCTCGAGTCTTTCAGCAATTTGCCGTGAAGTCGTGAATTCGCCTTCACGCCCCTTAAGAGGAGAGGTATTTGGCCCAATATAGATAGAAAGTGTGGGTGCTTCTAGCTCAATCGTAGGAAGGGCTTCAGGGTTTTCGCCAGTGGCAATGGTGTCGCCAATGTTCGCCTCGGCTGCGCCAGTAATCGCCACGATGTCGCCTGCGATTGCTTCCGGCACTTCTTCCTTACCAAGCCCCTTATAAATAAACAGATTATCAATCTTAGTGTTTTTAACCGTGTCACCATGAAGCACTTTAACACTTTGGCCCTTCTTTAATTTACCTCGGAAAATCTTACCAATGCAGTATTTGCCAAGGTAATTATCAGCAGCTAGCGCCGCTACTAAAAGTTGAGCCGATTCGGAGTCGGCATCTACATTAGGCGCTGGAATATCATTGATAATTGACTCAAAAATTACGTGCAAATCATCATCGAGTTCGGTAGTTTTACCGGCGCGGCCTTCACGCGCAATGGCATAATACACTGGGTAGTTTAGCTGAGATTCATCAGTTGCAAGTTCCAAGAACAAACTTTCTACTTCAGACAATACTTCGTCGATGCGTGCCGCTGGCTTATCAATCTTGTTAATTATCACTACTGGTTTTAATTTAAGATCTAGAGCCTTCTGTAATACGAATTTGGTCTGTGGCATCGGGCCTTCTTGGGCATCCACAATTAAAAGTACGCCATCCGCCATATTGAGCGTGCGTTCCACCTCACCAGAAAAATCAGCGTGGCCCGGAGTATCAATAATATTGATTTTGTAGCCATTATAGTACACGCAAGTTTGTTTGGCAGTAATCGTAATACCACGCTCGTGCTCTTGGTCCATCGAATCCATGATGAGAGTTTGGCTCATCTCGGCTTGGTTATCACGAAAAGTGTGGGACTGTTTTAAGAGCCCGTCTACTAAGGTAGTTTTACCGTGGTCTACGTGCGCAATAATTGCCACATTTCTAATCATATCTTTGTTTAAAGTCATAACGGATATTATACCACTTTTTTCCGCTAAAGTCTAGATTAACAGGCGTGAAAAAGGAGAGCTATAAACTCTAGCTCCCCTTCTCTAACTTGGCTTTTACGAAGTTTATTCTATGCGGCAAAGCGTTCCAGAATGGTCCGATCGGCACCATGTTCCTTTAAGATACGGTAATATCTGTCTTTATCTTCGCTGTTTAAAATATTCACGTCGACGCAGTCGGCCAAATATTCGACATCGATGTTGCAACCTGCCTCGAGTAAATCAAATAATGCTGAGAATTCTTCATACACCGAAGAATAGCCAATTTCATCAAGAAATTTCTCGCAAAGCAGTGTTTCGTCGCCACCAGCTTCAATAAATTCTTTTAAGAAATTATCGAAACTGTAGAACCAATACAATGAGTCGTATATCTCTCTCATTGAAACGTTCTCCAGAAAACGATCTGCACTCAAAATCTCCGGTAAATTGGATAAATCATCGATGAAGTCCTTTGCATAGTTTTTTGCGAAAGAGGCCGCATATGAATCGGGGTCAATACCAAATTCTTTTAATTCATCGGTATAATCCTGTAATATCGGTTTAAACTCATCCGCCAGTGGATTTGACAGCACATCTTTTATAAATCTTTGTGCAGTGCGAATATATTTTTCCCTCTCACACAAGAAATCATAGCTCTGCAGAATAACAATCGGATGAACCATACTAATCACCGTTTTTACATCAAATAACGGCAAGCACAGCCTCCATATATCCTGCATTACTTCGCGCGCACCATTGATGTCACCGTTCTTTACCATATCGCAAGCGTAATCATATTCCGCTTGCAACTTTGCCTTCTGTTGCTTCGTAATTTTTGTTGCTTCTTTTTTCATTAACAAAACCCTCCTTTTTGTTTTTAGCCAAGTTTTTAATTGTTACAAGGACATAAAGCGATAGAAAAACTTTAAGCCTAGAACTTCAATATAGCACATATTAAGAGTTAAGTCAATAATGCTTCATTGACTTTAGGGTAAAAGTATGATACAATAAAAGGACGTACATTAAAATTACTACAGATAGGAGGGATCTGTACGATGATACCATTAACCAAAAAACAGTTCAAAGTCTTTTTGCTGGTATCCGAACTAGTCATGCTACTATTAATAATAATAGGGCTAATTCTATTCAATATTTGGTGGGCTGCGCATAAAGTCACTCCAGATATGATAGAAAAGAACACTGAGGCAATGAGGATTGCAGAATCTGCAAGGCACTCCATCAAGGATGAAGCCTTATGGAAACAAGCAAGCCAAGAAGCAGCGCTCATTTCTAAGACCATAGAAGACGAAAGCGATATTATTATTTTCGCAAACTATTGTTCTGAAGATAATGAAGATGTGTATGGCTTAGTGCAAGCAGGAAGGTTCAGCAAGAAGAACAACGTCGAACGTGAAACTTTATATTATGAGCTTGTTCGCAGTTTAGTCACAGCAACACCGGTATTATATTTAAAACAAAAAACTAAAAAAGTTAAGCTTACCAGTGTTGAGCTAAATTGGCAGGATGAAGAAGGCGAGCATCATTTAGTTGACGCCAACGCAGACGGTATCTGGGATGATCAGCCCAGCGATTAATCGCCGGGCTTTTTTCCTGTCCAAATTATTTTCTGCCCGTATTGGGTGCTTTTGGTATTACTGTCTCGATACCCCCACCTTTGCCAGCGCTTTTTAAAATTACATTTACGCCATCGCCGCGCACGCCGTCGTTTAATGGCACTAGCCGAATTTGTCCACCCATATATCCACTAATCATAATCTCCTTCTCTTCCGTAACGCCAAGAACAGCATCTTTTACCACTACTAAAATTTGCGCCGCATTAGTCTCGAGTTTAATTGCAACATTTGTCCCATCCATGTCCGCGCTAATTACATCTAGTGTAGGTTTATCAATTATCTCATCGCTCTCTTCCACTCGCGGTAAACTGTCATAGCGTTCCATTATTTCGTCAGTTAACAGTTCTAGGCCTTCATCAATCGAAACCACTCTCCCGTCTGTAGCTTCTGCCAATGCCATGTATCCATCCATTTGCTCCGTTTCCGTAATTATATAAAAATTCACGGGGTCAATTTCCTTGCTTAGTCTCACTACATCATCATAAGAAATTCCATCACGATCTGGATTTAAAAAACCAGCATCCGTTAATACTACTAGAGATTTTGTTGCTCCGCGTTTCCATTCAAGCTCGTTCATTACTTGTATCCCAGCCGAAAGTAGAGATTCTTTAGAATCGCCACCACCATCCGTTCTAATACTATTTAGCTCTTGCTCAAATAATTCTAAGGTACAAGAATCGAAATCACAATGTTTTACTGGATAATATGGGTCACTTAAATCACGATAGTCATACAATGCTACACGTCCGCCACTGTTCAAAGTATCAGCCGCTAGTCTCAAGGCTTCAGATTTATACTTATCTATCATGCTGCTCATCGAACCGGTGCTGTCAATCAAAATTACTGTGTCATGTGGTGAAGTGATTTTATTTTCTAAACCAAAAGTTTTAGTTATTTTATCAAAAATTATACGCGAGGCATCTTCATAAAGATTATCGGATACATATGCTAAATGATTTGAAACCGAAAAATGTGAACTGCAAAAAATATCCATTTTATTGCACCAAGTGCCAAGCTTGTCAGCAAAGATTTCTGGTTGATATGGACGATATGAGCCAAGCAGGCCCTCATAAGCATAACAGTCTGGTACATACACGCGATAATTTGATAGATTTTGGTTACGACAAGCCGCCGGCATCATACCCTCACCCTCCGGCAGGTAGATTTTAGGGTCACCAAAAGTTGCGGCATAAATGATTTTATCCGCGTTTAAGCTTGATAAGCTTTTTGAAACGACCATTGCACCCTGAGAATAACCACCCAGTACATATTTAGTATTCTCACAACGAGAATTGCTGACTTTGTTAATTATTTTTCCTACTCCATCGTTTACACTATCACCAAACTCGTAAGCTTCGCCCGCACCAAAATACGCACCGAGCATTGTGCCGATATCATTTACTCCCACCGCCGGATAGTCTAGATTAATAAAATCATAACTAAGAGGAGTAGTTTCCAATTTAGTCTCAATGGTATTTACGAAATTATCGTAATTCCCATCACCTTCCATTGGCGATCCAGACCCACGTGCAAAAATAATTCTGACGTCCGGGCAATTTTCGGCCTGCACATTAAAACGCGGAAGCGCACTAATCGCTCCTACAACTAGTGCGCCAGCCAAATACTTTATTTTAATTATTTTTAATTTTTTTCCTCGCATTTTTACTCCTTTTTTATGCTGCGACATTATAGGCACATTGCAAATAAAAATTCAACCCCCCACCTTGGTTTCTATGTTATAATAGGGGTAGATTGGAGGTAAGATGAATAAAAAACAACGCGAGTGGGACGAATATTTTATGAAAATCGCCGAAACGGTTGCGCTAAAAAGTAAAGACCCATCTTCTAAAATGGGTTGCGTGATTGTAGACCAAAACAAACGTGTAGTGTCGGTCGGTTTTAACGGCATGATTCAAAGCGCCGACGAATCCAAAATGACTTTAACTGAGCGCCCGATGAAATACTATTTTGCTATTCACTCCGAAATGAATGCTTTAATTTATGCGCGCCAAGATCTAAAAGGTTGCACCATTTATAATCGTGTCGCTACTTGCGAAAACTGTCTTAAATATTGCTTGCAAGCCGGCATCAAACGTTTTGTCTATCGCGAGCTTCGTGTTCATTCGCATTCTACCGATCCCAAAAAATCCATGACCAACGTCGAAACCGACGAAGCTGTGATTCGCCTCCTTGCTTCTATGCCAGAAGTAGAAACCTTGAATCTCGAAAACGGTAAAACCTACAGCGAAGATATCTTGGATTCTTATCCAAAAAACTCTGAAGAGTACGCCAGATTATCCAAATGGGTCTAAAATGCACGAAAGTTGGAAACCGTTTCTAAACGAAGAGTTTAATAAGCCCTATTTTAAAGAGTTGTCTGCTTTTTTGCATACTGCATACGAAACCAAAACGATTTTTCCTCCCAAGCAATTAGTTTTTTCGGCTTTCACCACAGACTTAAACAAAGTTACGGTTGTAATTTTGGGCCAAGACCCTTACCACACACCAGGCGCTGCCGAAGGTCTTGCTTTTTCGGTCCCAGACAGTCAGCCAGTTCCGCCATCCCTCATTAATATTTATAAAGAAATCGATAACGATATCGGCCACCACAAAAACCCTACTGGTAGCCTCCGCAACTGGCAAAAACAAGGCGTGCTGCTTCTAAATACCGTGCTAACTGTTGAAGCGCATAGAGCCGGCTCTCATAGAAACAAAGGCTGGGAAATCTTTACAACCGAAGTGATTAAACATCTAAACACTACGCGCCCGCATTTAGTTTTTATTTTGTGGGGCCGGGATGCTAGGAATAAAAAATCCCTCATTGATACTTCGCGTCATTTTGTTTTGGAATCACCACACCCTTCCCCGCTTTCAGCTCACGCCGGATTTTTCGGTAATCACCATTTTAGTAAAACTAATGAATTTCTAAAATCACACAACCTCCCCGAGATTGAGTGGTAAGGTGCTATAATATATATAATATGGCAAAACTATACTTTCGCTACGGTGCAATGGGGTGCGGCAAAACCATGCAACTTCTTCAAGTTGCCTTTAACTACGAAGAGCGCGGCCACAAAGTCTGTGTCATTAAACCAGCTACCGACACCAAAAACGGCACCAAGCTTCTAACCCGCATCGGGCCAGAACGTGAAACCGATTTTTGTTTCTCAAGCGATACCGATTTATATAAAGAAATTTTAAAGAATTATAGTGAAGTCCAATGCGTTTTGGTAGATGAAGCGCAGTTCTTAACCAAAAAACAAGTAGACCAGTTAATGTTGGTCACGATTCGTTTAAATATTCCAGTGATGGCGTATGGCCTCCGGCTTAACTTCCGTCGTGAAGATGGTGGTTTTGAAGGTGCTACTAGATTACTCCAAATTGCTCACGAAATTGAGGAGCTAAAAACTATTTGCGAATGCGGCCACAAGGCCACCTACAACGCAAGATTTCTAAACGACAAATTAGTGGCCGACGGCCCAGACATTTTAATTGATGATGGTAAAAATAATATAGAATACCGCGCGCTTTGTCCAGCGTGCTACGAAAAATATTTGGAGGCAAAATAATGTATATCGTAATTGAAGGCCAAGACGGCACCGGCAAATCCACCCAAGCTAGACTCCTAGAAGAATATTTCAAAAAACAAGGTCGTGAGGTGGTGGTAATGGATGAACCAGACGGTGATCTCCCACAAGCGCACGATCTTCACGATATGATTTTAACTCGTGGTTATGATTTTGAGCCAATTACTAACGTAGCTTTGTTTACTGCAGCCCGCGTGGAACTCTGGAAAAAAATCGCCGAGCCGGTGCTAGCTCGTGGTGGCGTAGTGATTTCCGCCCGCAACTGGTGGTCTACTTTGGCCTACCAGGGTTACGGCGAAGGAGTTTCTCGCAGTAAAATCATCCGCCTCACTAAAGAACTTTTGCCGGCTCGCTACGTCTCGCCAGACCGTGGTTTTATTTTAACCGTTTCAGACAAAGTCCGCTTGGAGCGTCAAAAAGGTCGTGGCAAGGCTACCGAAACCTTTGAAGCGAAGCCAGATGAATTCCAACAAAAAGTCAACGCTGCATATCCTCATATTGCTAAGGAGTTTAACATTCCAATCATCGATGCCGCAGGTACCATTGAAGAAGTTTTTGATTTAATTCTCGGCAAATTGTGAATTGTATAATTCCGCGTAAAATCCTTTTTCTTGCAAAAGTTCTTCGTGATTGCCACGTTCTACAATTTTGCCATCTTTCATCACCAAAATCAAATCAGAATTTCTAATCGTAGAAAGTCGGTGTGCAATCACAAACGAAGTACGCTTTTTGGTTAACGTTTCAAACGAATTTTGAATCAGCTGCTCGGTGCGTGTATCTACGTTAGAAGTTGCCTCATCCAAAATCATCATTGGTGGATTTGCTACCATCGCGCGAGCAATTGTCACTAGCTGTTTTTCACCCGCCGAAATATTATCACTATCTTCTGAAATCTCAGTTTTATAGGCCTTTGGCAAAGCTTCAATAATATGGTTCACGTTGCTTAGCTTCGCTGCTTTGATTATTTCATCCATCGTAGCATCATGCTTGCCGTAACGCAAATTCTCTGCGACTGTACCAGAAAACAGCCACGTATCCTGAAGTACCATTCCAAACAGTTTTCTTACGTCTGAGCGCTTCATATCACGTGTTGGCACACCGTCAATTGTAATGTATCCAGCATCTGGTTCATAAAATCTCATCAAAAGATTAATAATGGTAGTTTTGCCAGCACCGGTTGGCCCCACGATTGCAACTTTCATTCCAGGCTCAACTTTTACTGAAAAATCCCGAATCACTTGATGTTTTTTATCGTAACTAAAGCATACATTGTGAAACTCTACCGAACCTTTTATATCTTTTAGCTCCACAGCTGGTTCTGGATCTGGGGCTTCCTCTGGTTCCGCCAAAAAGTCAAATATTCTTTCCGCCGAAGCAAGAAGCGCCTGAATTGTAGAAACCGTGGAAGCGATTTCGGTAATCGGACGATTAAAACGTGAAACATATTGCACGAAAGCTTGAATGCTGCCGATTGTCATTTGTTCACTTACTACTAACATCCCGCCTGCAATACATACTGCCACATAACCAAGGTTGGTAAATATATGCGTTACTGGCATCGACAAAGAAGACAGAAATTGGGACTTTAGAGTGGTTTTGGTGAGTTTATCATTGATGGTGTTAAACTCGTCAAACGCGGCATCTTCATAAGAATTGATTTTGATAATATTTTGCCCAGCATAATCTTCTTCTACGCGCGCATTTAATGCCCCGAGTATATTTTGCCGTTCCACGAAAAACTTTTGCGCATACGCAGTAATTTTACCAACTACTAGTACAGATAACACCACTACGATAAACGATATTAACGACAATGGCACCGAAATTGTCAACATTATTACAATAATACCCACAAGTGTAGTCAAACTCAAAGTTACGTCGGCAATTTCTTGCGATAAAGAAGTGACCAGTACATCAATATCATTTGTCATGCGAGACAATACATCTCCATATTTATGTGTATCAAAATACGAAATAGGAAGCCGCATAATTTTATCAATAATTTGGTCACGTAGTCTTGCTGTATACTTGGCGGTTACAACTGCAAGAATGAAGGCCTGTACATAACCTAAAGCTGCCGAACCCAAAAACAGTCCAACAATCAGCCAAGCTTTGCCGCCAATTGCGTTCATATCAATGTCTGGATAAGTAGCAATTGCAATGTTGGTCATTTCGCCTAGAATCTTTGGGATAAAAACACCTAAAAGCGCTGAGCCTACCGATAGAAGTATCGCAATAATAATCGCAGGCCAAAATCTCCGCATCGATTTAACGAATGTGCGGAATGTTTGGCGCCCGTGCTTGGCTTGCCCTTTGCCCATGATATTATTATGCATTGGCCTCCTTCAGCTCGTGCGCAAATTCTTTGTCAGAAAGTTGAGATTTTACGATGCTCCTATAAACCTCACAATTCTTAACTAGCTCTAGATGCTTGCCTTTGCCTACAATTCTGCCATTATTTAAGACTACAATCTGATCAGCGTTTTTAATTGTACTAATACGTTGTGCCACAATCAATACTACTGCGTCATTTACTACTGGTTTCAATGCTTCGCGAAGTTTTGCATCGGTCTTCATATCGAGTGCCGAAAAAGCATCGTCAAATATAAATATATCCGGGTTTTTACAAATCGCGCGTGCAATTGAAAGCCTCTGTTTCTGCCCACCAGAAACGTTGGTTCCTCCCTGCGCAATGTGCGAATTATAACCATTTGGCATCTTTTCAATAAAACTGCTAGCCTGTGCAATTTTTGCCGCTTCTTTTACTTGCGCATCAGTTGCAGCTTGCGCACCAAAACGAATATTAGACGCCACCGTGCCAGAAAACAAAATTCCGTGTTGCGGTACCAAACCAATTCGCTTCATCAAATCGTCTTTTTCGTAATCATTTATATTAATACCGTTTATCAATACTTCCCCAGCGGTTGTTTCGTAAAACCGTGGCACTAAATTAATTAAAGTTGATTTACCCGAACCGGTTGAGCCGATGAAAGCCGTAGTCTCGCCAGCTTTTGCCACAAAAGAAACATTATCAAGCACTTTTTCGTCGGCGTCATTATAATAAAAATCTACATTTTTAAATTCTACCGACGGCGTACTTGCCGGTACACCTATGGTTTTTTTCTTCCACTTTATTTTTGGTTCGGTTTTTAATACTTCGTTAATTCTGCTTGCGGACACATTTGCACGCGGAAGCATCACAAACAAAATCGAAAGCATAAGAAACGACATCATCACGTACGTTACATACTGCGCAAATGCTGTCATGTTACCAAGATATGTATAATCTTTTGTAAGTAAAGTAATCCCCACAAAGGTGCAAAGCAAAGTTAGCCCGTTTAGCACAATATTAATTAGTGGATTTTGCAACTCCAAGATTTTATCAATATATATCAAAAGCTTAGTTAATTTATCATTGGTCTGTTTAAATTTTTTCGCCTCTAATTTTTCTTTATTAAAAGCCCGCACTACTTTTAGGCCAGTCAAATTCTCACGTGTGATTAAAGTAATACGGTCCACCAAAGTCTGGAAGATTTTGAATTTTGGAATCACGAGCGACATAATTAACACGACTGAGCCAATTACTGTTGCGATACCAAGTGCAATAATCCAGCTCATATCCGGTGCAGTTTGAATTGCCATGATTAGTGATATTACGCAAAAAAGTGGAGCGTGTAGCATCAAAGACAGCATCATTACTACGGTCTGTTGAACTTGGTTTGTATCATTAGTGGTGCGGTTAATTAGTGAAGCTGTGCTAAAGTGTTCTAAGTCAGAGGTATTGAGCGCCATGATTTTTGCAAAAATCTTTGCGCGTACATCGCGAATAAAATATGCACCAATTCTGGCCGACAAATATCCAGACGCCAAAGAACACACTGCCGAAAACACTGCCAGCGCTACCATCAAAAGACCAATTTGCCAAATGCGATTTGTATCGCCAGCAACAATTCCCTCGTTGATAATGTCGGCCATTAAAGATGGTAGTTGCAAGGTGGTATACACTTGTACACTAATCAAAAACAGCAAGATAATTATCTGCCACCAATATGGCGCGAGAAAACGGAGCAACTTAAGCATGGCGGCCTTTTCTCTTCTCCAACTGTGTTATTAGATAAACAATTAGCCCCATAATAATATATATATAATATGAGAAGAATCGCCACACCAGCATTGCCCAAAACACATAGCCAGTAGAAAGCGCCGAAAACACCACATAAAATGTGCCTTCTGCTGCACCAGAGTTGCCCGGTGTCGGCACAAAATATACTGCCGCCATCACGGCGATAGTTAGCGCAATAGATGAAAAGAAGTTTACGTCTCCGCCAAAGGCCGTCAGCACAAACCATGGAATCATTGCTACTAAAACATTAAACACAAGAGACATTATGATGGTCTTTGCAAAGAGGCCACGCTCTTTTAGAATCATTTTAATGGATTGTGCGTACTCGCGTACTGCTTTTTCGGCACGCCGAACGGTGTCGTCGCGATCTTTTACGATTTTTAGTTTTGCTAAAACTTTTACAATAAAAGTAATAATTTTAGTAGTGAGTTTAGGAAAGAATGTGGCAATCCCTACCATCACTGGCCAAAATGCATAAAAGATGAGCCCAAGCCATGCTAGCGTTAAAAGCGCAGCATTATCACGAGCGAGCCCACCAAACAAGAAACAAACAAGTGCAATAACAATAAACGCAATCTGGAGCGAAATCATCCCAAACATCGACACCGCCGTAGCAGCGCCAGTAGTAAGTTTTTCGCTTTTTCGCATATTATAAATCTGAAATGGTTGCCCACCCACTGCGGCTGGAGTGATGTTGTCATAATAACGTCCAAGTATCACAGTGCGTCGAGCTAGTTTCCAGTCTTCATTCTTTTTGGTAAATACTCCAGGCTTCGCCATACTACGTATCATTAATCGGTATTTCCATACGTCTACATATAGTGCAAATACAAAACATAACGTTGCTGGAACCAGTAGCCACCAATTAAATTTCACTTCAGACAATTCGGCGGCATTTTCGGAATTACCGAACTCACTCATTGCCGTCATCGTAATGACAGTTGCATTAAGTGCAACAAAGATCAAAAACAGAATAATTTTGCGAAGGCGCTTCTTTTTTAGAACACTACTATCTTCTTTTTCTTTCATTTAGACTATTTCCTTGCTGCTCTGATGCTTGGATATTCATCAATCAGTACGCGTATGCAACCAGTAATTGGTATTGCAATAATGGCGCCAAGTAATCCAAACATATACATTCCGATTACTACTGCACACAAAATCATGACAGCTGGCAAATTCAGCGCATTACCTTGAATTTTTGGCGAAATAACATTGTTTTCAATCTGCGCATATATGATATATACCGCGGCGAATACGACTGCAGCAATCGGACTAGACACCGCCAAGATTAATGTTACTAGTGTGCCACCAATGAGTTGCCCAAACATTGGAATGAGATAAAAAATCATTGTAGTCATACCCATTGGAATTGCTAAGCTTGGTGAAAAGCCAAAGATTAGAGAAAGTAAGAATACTATTAATCCAGACGCACAGCCATCTATTATTGCCACAATCACCTGACGTGATACATAAGTGGATACCACGTCTGCCATTTTTGCCACGACACGTTTAGCCACTTGTATCGGTTTTTTATTATCATCACCATCACTAATGCTATTCCATAGTTTTTCAGATAAACTCGGACCTTCCAACAAGAATAGTAAAGTCAGAACAATCACAAGAACAACTTTCATAACTATATCTGCGATATTACTAACATTATCTACTAAGTTAGAACCGAATGCCCCAAAAATATTATTAGAAAAATTGTTAAACGCATTTGTAATTTCTCCTTGAAGATTTTCTATGCCAATTGATTTACCAAAATTATTAATACCATCCCAACCACCGAGATTATCCTGGAATGTTTGTGGAAATTGATGAATGAATTTAGAAGTCTCATTTACTACTACCGGCCCTATTGTAAGCAAAATCCCACCAATTACTAAGACCACGATTAAATATGCAAGTACCGCTGAAACCGTTTGATGCTTTTTTTCGGTACCAAAATGCTTGCTAAAGAAGTTGTTTACTTTGCGTACGAGTGGCTTTAATGCTAGCGCTAAGAAAATCGAACTACCGATAATCACGAGCCCAGTAAGAGCTTGGTATAAAAAGAAGACCACGCCAACAATCCCTACTGGCACCAACCAAAACTTCACAAACGTCTTCAAATCCGTCTCAATCGTTTTAGACATAAACCTCCTTTATATTTTTAGATTATACCACAAACGCAAACAAAATTGTATTATTCAAGACCGTAAGCTTGAGCGCTCGCGAAGCGCACGAAGTAACACCCTTGAGTGCGTCTTGAATATTGTAATTCGTTTGCGGTATAATAAAAAAGATGAAATTATTATTACATACGTGTTGCGCGCCCTGTAGCGTATATTGCATTGACAGCCTTCGCGCCGAAAACATCGAGCCGACGGTTTTTTGGTACAATCCAAACATCCACCCATACATAGAATACAAAACTCGTCGTGATTGCCTAAAAGAATATACTGCCAGTATTAACGTAAAAGCGATTTTTAAAGAAGACTATGGTCTGGATGAGTTTTGCAAAAATGTAGCTAGCGATATTGAAAACCGCTGTACTAATTATTGCTATATTAAACGTTTGTCCGAAACCGTAAAATACGCCAAAGAGCACGGCTATGATGCCTTTTCTACTACGCTTTTAGTATCGCCATACCAAAAGCACGAAGCCCTGAAAGCAATTTGCGAAGGTTTAGCTGAGGCTTATGGAATCGAATTTTTGTATCGTGATTTTCGGGTGGGTTTTCGTGATGGACAAAACAAGGCTAGAGAGCTAGGTCTTTACATGCAAAAGTATTGCGGCTGTATCTTTTCCGAAGAAGATCGCTACCGCAAACAGATTGAAAAAGACGCAAAAAATGTTATAATATAATAATATGTTAGTCTCAGACTATAATTATGATTTACCGGAAGACAGGATTGCAAAATTCCCGCCAAAAGTGCGCGGCACAACTAGGCTTTGCGTTCTTAATCGTAAGACCGGTGAAATCACCGATGATTATTACAAAAACTTGGATAAATACTTAAACCCAGGTGATGTTTTGATTCTGAACGACACCCGCGTGATGCAGTCTCGCCTTTTTTGCGAACTACCAGATGGTAGAAAACGCGAACTTGTCGTGTTGGAGCGTCATGGCGATGAACCTCAGCGCGTAATGTATCGCGGCAAACTCCATAACGGGGATGATTTAGTACTTGATAAGAATAGTTTAGAGAGGATCCGGAGTTACGACGAGGATGAGCGCGCCACCCCCGCAACGGCGGACGGTGGCGACGCGCCTCGAGAAACTATTCTTATCAAGCATATATTAGGCAATGGCATTGCGGAAGTTGAAAGTAAAGTCCCGCTCGCTGATCTTGCGGAAAAATACGGTACCGTTCCCTTGCCACCATATCTTCATCGCGATGCTACCGAAGAAGATAAAAAACGCTATCAAACCATTTGGGCTAAAAACATGGGCTCGGCCGCTGCTCCTACTGCCAGCCTAAATATGACCGAAGATCTACTAGACCGTCTAAAACAAAAAGGTGTAATTATTAAGTATCTTACTCTTCATGTTGGCCTTGGGACATTTTTACCAATTCGTTCCGACAAAATCGAAGACCACAAAATGCATTCCGAATGGTATCACATACCAGAAGACACAATTGTTGCAATCAAAACTGCAAAAGAAAACGGCAAACGTGTAGTATCTCTTGGAACCACTGTTGCTCGTACTTTGGAATACTATGCGAGAACCGGTAAGGCCGAAGGCGAAGATGATATATTTATATATCCTGGTTTTGAGTTTAAGATGATTGATGCCCTTCTTACCAATTATCATGCGCCAAAATCTACTGTTCTCATGCTTGCTTCTGCTTTTGCTAGTTGGGACCATTTAAAAGCTGCTTACGAACATTCCATTAAAGAAAAATACAATTTCTTAAGTTATGGAGATTCAATGTTTATATGTTAAAGTTTGATATCGAAAAAAAATCTGGTCTCATGCGCGCCGGCGTTATTCATACGCCGCATGGCGACATCAAAACCCCGTGTTTTGTAGGTGCCGCTACTCGCGCTACGGTCAAAGCCCTCACCATGAAAGAAATGCGCGAGTTAGGCTCCCAAGCTATCCTTGCCAATACCTACCATTTGTTACTTGCGCCAGGTACAGATCTCATCAAAGAAGCTGGCGGTCTTGCTGAATTCTCTAGCTGGCACGGTCCAATGTTCACCGACTCCGGCGGTTTTCAAATCTTTTCTTTGCCAGATGTTAAAATCACCGAAAATGGCGCTAAGTTCAAATCCCACATCAATGGCGATAAATTTGAAATGACGCCAGAATCATCTATGCAAGCTCAATGGGCAATTGGTGCCGATATTCATATGGCCTTTGATCAACTCGCCAAGTCTGAGAACAAAAAAGATATGGAAGACGCCATGCACCGCACCCACCGCTGGCTCGACCGCTGCGTCGAAGAACATCATAAACTATTGCTAAAGAACAAGCGTTGCGAGGTCGTTCGCGCTCGCCCCTTGGGACGCGAATTGCCGAAGGCAAACGGGCCTGAGCGAAGCGGACCGAGCAACGCTTGTTCTGAGCAGTATCTCTATGCTGTTGTCCAAGGCGGCACGTTTAATGATCTTCGTGCCGAGTCTGCAAGGTACTGCGCCTCAAAAGATGTCGATGGCTTTGGCATCGGAGGTGTTTTTGTAGTAGATGGTATGGTCGAAATGCTCCAAACTGTAAACAGTATTTTACCAGAAGAAAAACCTCGTCATCTTCTTGGTATGGGTCAAGAGCCGATTGACCTATTTGTTGGTGCCGAAAACGGCTGTGACACTTTTGACTGCGTTGCTCCTACCAGGATGGCCAGAAATGGATCGCTTTATACTCTGGATGGCCGTATTAATATTAAGAATGCAAAATACAAAAAAGATTTTACGCGGCTGATGCCAGAATGTAATTGTGAATGTTGTAAAAATTACAACAAAGCATACCTACATCATTTATTTAAGACCGATGAAATTACCGCTAAAGTTTTGGCATCTATTCATAACGAATATTTTGTTGTGAGCGTGGTAGACAAAATTCGCGAAAGTATTATAGATGGCAGTTTTAAAGAGTATAAAAATGAATTCTTAAAGCGTTATTACCATTAAAAATACCACTATATATTATATATAGTGGTATTTCCGTGGGTTGATCTAGAGATTCTCTAAATCTTCCTCGGTTGGGACTTTGCTATCCGGAGTTTCAAAATCCTCAAGTGGTGCTACACCGGTACCTACAGGAATCTTGCGACCGATAATCACATTTTCCTTGAGGCCCTTCAAGTGGTCTACACGACCATTGATAGCGGCGTTGATGAGCACACGAGTAGTATCCTGGAAGGATGCTGCAGAGAGGAATGAGTCCGAGAAGATAGACACCTTGGTAATACCGAGTAGCAAATTGGTATAAGTTGCCGGTTCTTTACCCTCAGCTTCTAGCTTCTTGTTTTCGGTGGTTACTGCGGCCTTAGATACGATATCACCAGACACGAATTCAGAATCACCAGGTTCGTTAATTTGAACTCTAGAGAACATTTGACGTACCAAAATCTCAAGGTGTTTTGGAGAAATCTCGTGACCTTGTGCAGAGTACACAGAGAGAACATCGTTCATGATGTAGCGCTCGGTTTCCTCAATGCCTTTATACTTCATTAAATCTTGGAGATTCAAAGAACCGGTAGTGAGACGATCGCCAGCCTTGACGCTGTCGCCAGACTTTACTACTAGTTCGGCGTCGCCTGGGATTTCTACACGGGCAGATGAACCGGTGGAGGCTACTACAATGATAGCGCCCTTTACGAGTTCTACTACACCAGCGAACGGAGCCTTGATAGCTGGTTCGTCACCACTCTTCTTTACGAGGGTAGCGTTAGCTTTTACGGTTTCGCCATCTTTTACAGCTGGTTTTCTTTCCCCAATTTCAATGCGTTCAACCTTGCCAGATTGTGGGTTGATTTGTGCCACATAATGGTTGCCATCTTCCCAAACTTCTACTGTACCTTCAACTGGAGCTACAAAGGCTTGACCCTTTGGAGAACGAGCCTCAAGAAGCTCTTCTACACGAGGAAGACCTCTAGCGATTGCACCAGAACCTGCCACACCAGAACCGTGTTTGGTATCGAGTGTTAGCTGGGTACCAGGCTCACCAAGTGATTGTGCGGCGATGACACCGACTGGCTCATTAGCAGCTACGAGCTCACGGGTAGACATATCTACACCATAAGCCTTGCGTGGTACACCTTCTACTGCGGTAGTAGAAAGTACTGATTGGATTTTTACGCTATTAATGTTGTCGTCAGCGCTAATTTGCTCAGCAACTTCTTTGGTGATAAGTTGGTCTGCTTCTAGATAACCAGGTACAACGTCAGCAGTATAACGACCGGCAATACGGGCGACAAAGTCGATACCACTTTGCTCGGTTTCGCTCTTGTATACGGTGAAGCCTGGATCTTCAGCTTCTTCATCGGTGGTAAATACGTCTTGAGACACATCTACGAGACGACGAGTGAGGTAACCAGAGTCAGCGGTACGAAGAGCGGTAGACACCTGACCTTGACGAGCGCCACGAGTGGCAATAAAGGATTCAAGCGTGTTAAGGCCTTTCTTGTAGCTGGACTTTACTGGAAGCTCAATCTCGTTGTTGTTAATATCCACCATGATACCAATTTCTGCAGAAGCGAGCTTAATGTTAGAGATGTTACCACGAGCACCAGAGTTCACCATGACTGCGATATCAGTATCCATCTCTGCAAGTTTATCCTGCAAGAATTCGGAAATTCTTTTATCGATGTCACGCCAGTTGGCGATGGTGAGTTTGTAACGCTCTTCGTTAGTAACGAGGCCATCGTTAAATTGCTCCTGAATAAGAGCGGTTTTGGCATCACCTTCAGCGATAAAGTCATCAATCTCATCGTAAGTTGGGTAATCATCCTTTGCGGTAGAGATAGATGCAATCGTTTCGTACTCAAAGGCGAGATCTTTAAGATCATCAGCGGTTTTTACCATTACTTCAGACCCGTAAAGGTCAAAGATATCTGCCATTACACGAGAAAGGTGTTTCTTGGTTTGAACGGAGTTATCGTATGGATAATCCTTTGGCAAAATCTCGTTAAAGATTACACGGCCGAGGGTAGTATCGCGGATTTCCTTCTTTGCGAATACGCGAATTGGAGTTTGAAGTGCAATAATTCCCTGGTCGTAAGCCATTTCTGCTTCATATACAGAAGAGAAGGCTTTTGGCTCACCGGTATCAGTACCCGGTTTGTCATAGGTTAGATAATAAGCACCAAGCACCACATCCTGATAAATAGCAAGCACCGGAGAACCATCAGCTGGCTTCAAGAGGTTCTTAGAAGCAGACATGAGCTCTCTTGCTTCAGCTTGTGCAGCGTCAGAAAGTGGTAGGTGAACAGCCATCTGGTCACCATCGTAGTCAGCGTTAAAGCCGGATGCTACGAGCGGGTGGAGTTTGATAGCTTTACCATCAATAAGGCGTGGTTGGAAAGCTTGTACAGACAAACGGTGAAGTGATGGCGCACGGTTAAGGAGTACATATTTACCTTTAATTACCTCATCAAGAGCATCCCAAACTACGGTTTCTTTAGCTTCAATCAAACGAGAAGCAGCGCGAATGTTATTGGCGTGCTCGTTCCCGATGAGCCAAGAAATTACGAATGGCTTAAATAGTTCAAGTGCCATTTGTTTTGGAAGACCACATTCGTTGAGCTTTAGCTCTGGGCCTACTACAATTACTGAACGGCCTGAGTAGTCAACACGCTTACCAAGAAGGTTTTGGCGGAAACGACCTTGCTTACCTTTAAGGAGGTCAGACAAGGATTTAAGTTTGCGACGACCATTGGTAGAGTTTGCACCGTGAGAACCGTGAGCAGCAGAGTTGTCGATTAATGCATCGACTGCCTCTTGAAGCATACGCATTTCGTTGCGGCAGATAACTTCTGGAGCGTTAAGATCAAGAAGTTTCTTCAAGCGGTTATTACGGTTAATTACACGACGATACAAATCGTTAAGGTCTGAAGTTGCAAAGCGACCACCAGGAAGTGCAATCATTGGGCGTAAGTCTGGTGGGATTACTGGGATCACAGTAAGTACTAGATCTACTGGCTTGATGCCGGCAGCTTGCATGCCTTCAAGAGTTTTGAGACGTTTTTGAATCTTCTTCTCTTTTTGGCCTTTAGCTTCTTCTTCCTCTTTGTGAAGATCTTCGATCAACTTATCAAGGTCGATTTCATCAAGCATTTTCTTGATTGCGGTAGCACCCATCTCTACGGTGATAAGATCTTCGTATTCTTCTGGAAGATTACGATAATCTACTTCAGTTATAACACCGCCTTTTCTGAAGCTTTCAAGCAAAGCCTTGCGAGATTGATAATCAATTTCAAGCTCTTCCAATTCTTTGGTTTGAGCCTCAGCCAAAGCTTTGATGTCTGCACCTTCAGCTTTAGATTCTTTTTCGTAGCGAATACGAATAGCTTCACGTGCTGCGTTAGTTTGATTGTTCAATTCTTCAAGTTTCTTTGCGATTTCTTCTGTTTTTGCATCAGTCATCAAATAAGTTGCAAAGTAAACTACTTTCTCAATATTCTTTACGGTAATGTCAAGAAGAAGTGAAAGTGCAGAAGGAATACCGCGCATAAACCAAATGTGCGCCACAGGTGCAGCGAGGGCAATGTGGCCCATACGCTCACGACGAGTGATAGATTTAGTAACGAGGTTGCCTTCTTTATCTACGGCAGCTTCACGAGAACGCACGCCTTTAAATTTGGAATCATGCGGATTGATATCCTTGGTTGGACCAAAAATACGTTCGCAGAACAAACCATCGCGTTCTGGTTTTTGAGTACGATAGTTAATCGTCTCTGGCTTTGTGACTTCGCCATAGCTCCAGTTCAGGATGTCATCGCGGCTAGCTACGAGCAAGCGAATCGAATCGAAATCCGAGGCGCTGATAAAATTGTCCATCCACGCCATATTAGAACTCCTCTCCGAGGTCGACTGTTCCATCATCTTCATCGCCCTCTGTTATCTCGATACCTTCTTCGGCCATCATTGCTTCGGCCTCTTCGTCATCGAGGTCGAGAATTTGTGGCTCGGTATCTTTTTTATGTTGATCATAGATGGATTGATCATCTTTTGACTTTTCAATTTCACGAGATGTCTTTTCAATGACATCGCCTGCGTCGGCAGATTCACCATGATCCAAGAGGTCTACTTTAAGGCCAAGACCTTGAAGCTCTTTTACAAGCACGTTGAAACCTTCTGGAAGTTTTGGACCTTCGATTGGTTCGTGTTTGATGATAGCTTCGTAAGCTTTGGCGCGGCCGTAAACATCGTCAGATTTAATGGTAAGCATCTCTTGAAGGGTGGTAGCAGCACCGTAAGCTTCGAGTGCCCAGACCTCCATTTCCCCGAAACGCTGACCACCGTTTTGGGCTTTACCACCGAGTGGCTGTTGAGTAACCATAGTGTAGGGGCCAGTGGAACGGGCGTGGATTTTG
>JAEIGA010002876.1_pt1 | contig 27171 bp, 18 predicted proteins | sample 9270691 | NCBI WGS metagenome assembly JAEIGA01 (sample SAMN17057246, study PRJNA624740) | gut metagenome | biome: biome; isolation source: fecal sample | host: Bos grunniens | place: China: Xizang | collected 2019 | reverse complement strand
TGTTCTCCATTTGCCCTTTTTATCCGTTGTAAATCTGTATAGCGATCAATAGTAAATGTGATTAATTCTTTGTCTGTCATAATATCACACATCCTTTTCACCGTCCTTAATAAATATTTATGCTGATATGTTTAAATGATGGGAACATTCCCTTCTAGAACGCAAAGCAAGATGCTCTACAAAAGAAAATATGCTTTGCTGTGATTATAGCACCACTGCAAAGCATATGCAAGAGAGGAATATTTTTACAAGTATCCTCGATTATATAAATATATCTTTTAACTTACGTTTTGGCACAATAAATCGTCCCTCTTCCAAAGTATATTTTACCGTGTCACTCATACTTTGTATTTCGTTTCTCTGTGTACTTTTTCCGATGGCAATCAGATACATCGGTCTATACTTTTCCAAATCAATATGCAATATTTCTGCAATGTCTTCTTTCGAAAAATTACCAATGCAACACGTGTCCAGTCCATATTCTTTTGCCAAAAGCATAATATTGGTAGCCGCCGCACCTGCGTCGAACTGTGGGTTTTTGCTTACCTGCAGTTCCGTTGATAACAGAATGTATGCCGGAGGTTCATTCTGTGGTGGCACTTCGTAATCTGGAATATACCCAGCTAAATGCACATGCCGAAACACCTCTTTGCAAGTCAGACTGTCATTAATAATACTGAATCTGATAGGTTGAAGATTTGCTGCACTTGCGTACAATCTTGATGTTTTACAAATTTCTTTCAGTACCTCTGAACTGATATACTCGTCACAAAATGAACGCACGGTTCTTCTGTTAACGATTGCTTCTTTAATATCCATTGGGTTTTCTCCTAATATTCATCTATGTTTCCCATGTGGCAAGAGCTTTCTTGTAAACCTCATGCTCTCGCAATTCTTTTAAGCAGGTTCCCACACTTTCTGCTTTATGAGCATCAGAACCAAAAGTAAACTTGATTCCTTTTTCCAAAGCTCGCTCAGTAACATATAGACTCGGATACATATCCATAATGTTACCTGTTAATTCTGCTATATGTGGGTTAAGTTCCAAACGGACACCATTCTCAGCTATGACATCCAATGTTTCATTAATCAACTTCGTATGCATAGTTTCAGAATAACCATCATCAATCAATGGAAATTTGTCTTTCCTCGCAAAAATTCTCCGATGCATATCAACATGTGCAATAGCATCAAAATATCCGGACTGTGCAGCCAAAATCGTATTTTCAAACATAGCCTTTGCATATTCTGTGTAGGTCACATTATTTTTGAACCATTCGTGTTGTTTTATTACATGCAAATGCGAAGAACCCAATACAAAATCAAATTCGCCGGCTTCTAGGACTGCTTCAATCTCATCCTTTACACTTGGATGAAAATCGATTTCAATACCTAACTTTATAGAGATTTCATTCTCATACTGCTTTGCAAACCTTCTTACAGCTGCGCAATATTCCTTCACCTTGCCATGTGGAATACGGTCCTTTGCATGCGAGCACAATAATGGCATGTGGTCAGTAATACAAATTTCTTCAATTCCTTCTGTCACAGCCTTTTGTACAAACAAATCAAATTGTTCCGGTTTCTGCACCACCATTGGATGCATATGATAGTCTTTAATCATTGTTATTCCCCTTTTCTACTCTACTGCGATGATTTACTATGGGACAATAACCACTCAACCAACTGTGGCGTATAAGCATAATCCCACGCGTTATGCTTTACACCATCCAACAAAGTCATTTTTACTTCTTTATTCTCGCCTACGCTTCTGATTTTATGGACCATATTTATCGTTTCCGAAACAGAGACTGTTGGATCTTCTGTACCATGAAATGCCCAAATCGGCATATGTAAAGTACCAGATCTCCAAACCATGCCACCCCCGCAAACCGGTGCTATCGCAGCAAACATGTTTGGATATCGCAGTGCCGTATACCATGTGCCATAACCACCCATGCTAAGTCCAGTTAAGTACACACGATTTTCATCCACATGATATTCTTGAATAATTTTTCGGATAAAACTGTATATATTTGGAATTTCTGCAGCCCAGAAAGACTCTTTTTTGCACTGTGGCATCACGAAAATACATGGAAATTCTTCTCCTGCCAGTAACATCTTTGAGAATCCGTGCTTATCTACTTTCACAAGGTCCTCACCACCACTTCCGGACTCTCCAACACCATGAAGTTGTACGATAAGTGGCAGATTGTCTTTCATGTCTTCCGGTTTGTAAACTACATGCGGAAATTCCCATTGAGTTCCTTCGTATTCGCTTCGAATCATGATGTTATTCCTCCTTACAGAAATACTGTTTCTCCCGCTTTCACGCAATAAGTTGGTGCATCGATTGCAGTATCCTTCACGAACCAAACATCGATTGCAGATGGATTATGAACGATTGTTCCATCCATACTAACCTGAAGATTTTCATATGCTTTTACATAATCATATATCTCAATGTTTGTTGCGTACCAAATATCTTCTCTATTACCAATATATTTTGCGAACTCTTCTATAATCTCCCAGTTATCTTGGTCGTCAAATTCATAAGTATGCCCCCACACATAGAACATGCGATTTTCAGATGTGTATCTTGAATTCGTTTCCGCAAATTGTCTTGCATAATCCATCAGTTTTGGATTCTTATGATGGCAGGTCGGATGTAGTGTGAGCCAATTTTCTGGGAATGTAAACTTCCCAGTTGAAACCGCTGTTCTTGCATAACAAATGCCACACTTCTCTAATGCCTCAACAACTTCATCATTATATCTTCCATATGGATACGCCATACCACGCGCAATCGTCCGATACTGCGCTTCAATATTTTTCCTATCTTCCATCACTTCTACTAGGATATCTGTAGTGCGTAATCTATCCAGGAATGTATGATTGACTGTGTGAACAGCCACCTCATGTCCCGCATACAATTCTTTCATTTCCGATAACTTCAACTTACCACGAAATGTCTCGCGCACTGCATCCTCAGGCAAATATCTTCCGGTGTTAATATTGAATGTGCCTTTCAATCCGTATTCATTCAAAATTTTAATAAATCGGATATCCTGAACTACACCATCATCATAACTAAATGTAAGTACTTTTGATTTCCCGTCTTTTAATTTCATGTACATAAAAATGCCCTTCTTTCATAATTTATTCGTAATCCATCTCTTTTTTAAGTATACAACTTCCAAGTTCTATTCCATCTGCTGCAAATCGAAATTCCACCGTGGTTCCAACTTTATGAAGTCCTTGCATAAGAAAGGATACGGTTTTCCATTCTGTATCAGCACCTGTCAAAATGATACTTTGTACCATAACACCATTGTAATAGACAAACATTGGTATTTGAGCCACTTGATCTGCCGCTGTACGCGCACGCAAAGTAAGTTCTACAATACGATTCAATGAATCCGGTAGTTCAAGCTCAAATCCTGTATTGCAGCCAGCTCCTGTTGAAATAAGTTCCGCAGGAATCACACCAGTCTGTGTAAGGTCAATATAAGTATAATGTTCTAGCGGTTCATAACCATCATCTATGCTGTAAAGCTCACGATAACACTCCTCTTCCTCTCCGAGCAGACGCTCCATTGCCGGTATGCGCATAAGAGTACGAAGCAGATTAGAGGCACATCGCTGCATTTCCCCTATCGTCAATTTGTCTGATTCCAAAGCAGCAAGCATGTTGTCGTTATTGGAATTTTTCTCCGAATTATTAGCAACCATATAGATATCATTCTGACTTCTTACCATAGCTGCCATTTCCTGCTTGCATCCTTCACATCCTTCTTCATTGCCCTTTGACCACCAATCACTCATGACAAAGCCTTCGTATCCCCATTCCTTGCGAAGGATATGAGTCAAAAGGTCATAATTCGACGCAGTATACAATCCGTTTATCGGTCCATAGGTTGACATAATGCTATATGCGCCGCCTTCCTTCACGGCAATCTCGAATCCTTTTAAGTACAATTCTCGAATAGCCCTTTCCGAAATTACGCCATTCACAAATGTTCTTCTATGTTCTTGATTCTGTGCGATAAAGTGTTTAATGGTTCCTGTTACATGATGCTTATGCATTCCTCGAAGTTGAGCGCATGTCATCTTGCCCGTCACTATTGGGTCTTCTGAAAAATATTCGAAGTTTCTTCCATTTAACGGATTCCGGTGTATGTTCATTCCCGGTCCTAATAGTATATCCACCTTGTTCTTACGAAGTTCGATTCCTAGCATTTCAAAAAGTTCTTCTGATAATGCTTCATTATAGCTGCTTGCAAGGCAAGTTCCATTTGGTAATGAGAAAGCAATTGTTCCCACATCCATTCGAAGGCCGCTCGGTCCATCTGTACAACAACCCACTGGAATGCCAAACTCCTTTAAACGTTTCGTAAGACCTCCAAAAGCGCCTCCTGTTCCCGGTGTCACCTTTAGTGAACACATTCCCTCTCCTCGAAGCAATACGCTGATTTCTTCCTTTGTCATCTGTGCCACAAATTCCTGCATTGACACTTTGCCGTTTCTTACATCTACAAGCTTGTAGCCTTTATCACCCGTATATGGAATTTCCGCCGGACGGGCAGACACAATCCGCTCCCACAAATCATAATTTCTCGTCGGTGTCGGCTGATAAGACGGTGCCAAAGCCTCCTTTCCCATTTGAGGATACAGTCTGTCAAAAGCAACTGTCGGCGAAAGTGCCGCTGTATGTTGCTCTATCACCAAGGTTTTCTCAATTTCAAACATTCCGACTCTAGACGCGTTTCTTACATCTGTACCTGCGTAGAAGTGATACTCTCCAGCTTCCAATACATAGGCTGATAAGTGCCCGGTGACTCCGCTGTCATCATAGGATGCGAGATAATATCTGTCACAAGTTATCGTAACTGTCTCACTCTCTCCCGGAAGCAATTCTCTGGTCTTTGCAAATCCGCACAGCACTCTGACGGGCTTGCCAAGTGCTCCTTGTGGTGCTTCCATATAAAGCTGCACCACTTCTTTTCCTGCTGCATTCCCGCAGTTTGTTACCTTCACGGATACTAAGATCCGCTCTCCATCCCACATAAAATCAATGTCATCTAAAGCAAATTTTGTATAAGAAAGTCCATATCCAAACGGATACAACACCTTCTCTTTCGCAAATGTTTCAAAATAACGATATCCAATATAGATGTCTTCAGCATAGATATTTTGGTCATCATTCCCAAATTTTTCCGCTGAAGGGTAATCCAAATAGTCCTTTGCAATGGTGTCCGTCAGTTTGCCACATGGGCTAACCTTTCCTGTCAGCACATCCAAGACACCATTTCCACCTTCCTGACCTCCCTGCCAGATATACAGAACAGCAGATGGATTGTACTTCTCCACCCACTTCATATCGATAATGTTTCCTGTATTCAAAAGAACAGCAGTCTTTGTAAAATAACGACACACTAGTTCTAGCATTTGCTCTTCTTCTTTTGTCAACAGAAAGCTTCCTTCTGTCGCTGAATTATCTCTGGCTTCTCCTGCTGTTCTCGCAATGGTTACAAGCGCTATTTCTGATTCAAGAGCCGCTTCTTTCACAACCTCTTCCGAAAGAGGCATCTCCTCCTGACACCAAGGTTCTGTTGCCCATCCCTTTCCTTCATCAAACGGATGCTCCTCGAGCCATTTTTCATAGACGGTGAACACTGTCTCATTCATAACAATATCTTTGCAACCTTGAAGTGCATCCAGTACACTGACAACATAGGCTGTATTTACTTTTCCACCAGAACCCGTTCCACTTTTATAATAGTTGAATTGGCTACGCCCAAAGCTAGCAACCTTGCCACCTTTCCGAATCGGTAATGTGTTCTCATCATTTTTCAGCAGCACGCATCCCTCTGCAACCGCCTGCCTTGCAAGGCAAGCGTAACGCTCCATATCTAACATAACCGTTCTCCTTCTATTCGTTTTGCAGAAGTTTTTTTGCTAATGGAATATCATCTGTCATAATAATATCTACACCAATATCATTCATACGGAGGATGTCTTCTTCTTCATTTACCGTCCATACATTTACCATGATACCGGCTTCATGACATTTTTCTACGAAATCTCTGTCCACGTCTGTGTGATGTGGATGCAACGCGTCAATGCCATACTCTTTACAATAAGCCACCATATCTTTCCCAAAACGCTTTCGATACAGTGCTCCAACTTTCCAATCAGGATATTTTTCCTTGATGTCTCTCAGTATGTAGTGATTAAAACAAGAAATAATACAATGTTCCTTCATGTTGTACTTCTGAAGCAACTCCATAAATGGCTTCTCAACATCAATGCAAAAGCCGCTTTTATCTTTAATCTCGATATTAAGCAGTTTTCCCGTTTGAGAATAGTATTTCAAAAACTCCTCAAAAAAAACAATATCCTTGATTTGTGACGAGATAGACTCTCCGTCAAACATATAGAGACTTTCGTTTGTTTCTGGTATTACTGCATCATGATACATCACCAAACTGCCATCAAAGAGCATATGCACATCTGACTCGATACCACATGCATCAAGTTCGACCGCTTTTTGAAAAGCCTCCATTGTATTTTCCTTGCATTCACTTCTTGCTCCTCTGTGTCCCATGATTTCTGCCATAATTCTGCTTCCTCTATTCTAACAAACTATAATATTACACCTTGCTCTGCTAAGCACTTACGCAATTCTGCATAGTCAATTTCCGTAACCTTTTTACCCTCTGCAACACACATAGCCGCTGCACATCCAGCAGCCTCTCCTTCTGCCATACAAGGTCCCTGTACACGCATTGTTGCCTGTGCCTCCTTATAAGCAGATACACATCTTCCTGCTACAAGCAGATTGTCTATCTCGTTAGTAATCATGCAGCGATATGGAATATAGTATGGTTCTGTTAAGAACTGTACATCCTGCTCTGATGAATCTGCACGATGCACATCAATACAATGACCACCCATCGCAATCGCATCCTCATAATGTTTGCTCTCCAACAAATCATCTACCGGAACGGTAAAGACTCCTTGAATACGTCGGCTCTCTCGTGCTCCTGCCGCAGTAGCCGATTGCAGAATAAAACAGTTCTTGAACGCGTCGAAATTCTCCTTCAAAAGTTGAACCAAGGTATATGCATCGTTATGCAATGTCACCTCTGCACGGGTAAGATCATCCCCGTCTGCAGCATTTGCGGATACTCTTGTAATGTTAATATTCACGATGCCATCATGGAAGGTTGAAAATACCCATGGTCCACCAAATTGAGGAACATACGTATCATTTCGCAGTTCATTCAATTTCTCATGTATCGGCCAAATTTGTCTTCGTTTAGACTTGTTAGCTCTATCAGCAGCTTCGATAGCCTCTGTATCAACTCCGCCAAGTTTTAACCACAGAGTCATAGGTTGTATACTGTCACTATCATTCAACATAGGCACGCCTGCCTCATATGCAATATCCGCATCTCCAGTACAATCGATTACTGCCTTGGCCCCCAGTGCCATATTTCCCGATTTGTTCACGATATACACATGTGAAATATGACCTTCCTGCATCTCAATACCTGTTATATAGCTATGTAAGAACAAGGTAACACCGGCTTCAACAACCATCTGTTGGGCAATCAACTTATAATATTCTTGATCGAAAAGCAGATAATCTTTAGACAAATCATTCTTTGCCATATCTGCTTCAATTAATTTTTCTGCAAATTCCCAAGGAATACCTTTAATAATCGGTTTCCCACTTTTTCTGAATTCAGCAATCGGAGACACCATCCCCGCAGTTGCAGTACCACCCAGAAAACCATATTGCTCAACCAGTGCTGTTTTTGCACCGTTTCGCGCCGCAGATATAGCAGCCACAAAACCTGCTACTCCTCCGCCGCAAACAACAACATCAAATTCATCCTTTACCGGTATTTCAATATTTCTAATTAAACTCTTCATAGTCATCCATCTATCCTCTCAACAATTCTTCATAAAACCATGTTCCGGAAATGCGACTCAAGTCGTGCGCATCTCCGCCCGGGCAAGTGATGATGCCAAGTTCATCACAACGTCCTAAAAACCATTTCTGAAAATCAAATAAAAATCCCAAATCACGTCTTTTGGACAAAATATCGGTATCTTTTATTCTATTTCCGGTAATATCAATCATCGTTCCCGTACTTTTGCATGCTTCCAGTACCTTTTCAGCACCTTCCATCATCATCGGGAGATGTTCCTCCCGCAGTCCGAACCAGTTATACTGTCCGTTTTTTGAATGTGCCGCAAAGAAGTGTCCCAACATTGCTGGAAACGATATGTTTTGAATGGCATTCGCCTGTGCGGTATACATTGCATCTATAATTTTCTCCATTCCGCCTGCTTTCTCTACCATTGCCATGTACTCACCCGAGCCATGTAGCTTTTCCCGTCCTTCCGGGTTCGTAACATCAACTGCCTGAAGTGGCAGCATCGGATGAAAATTAAGTGTAGGCATAATAAAATCCAGATTTTCTTCAACAAGCTTGGAAGCTTCCAAACTTAACGTTCCGTCCACCGAAATAATATCCGCCTCGCTGGAAAGCAAAAATCGCACCTTACCACTCTTCTTTTCATATTCATTTATTTCTTCTCTTAATTTCAAAAAAATGTTTTCATCAGAATTATCATAAAGCACCGTATGTGAATCTTTTAACTGCTTATGATAATGCGGCGTTAGAGCAACTAATTTTACACCGACTTCTTCAGCCTTTTTTGCAATATTTTCTACTGTCATTTCGGGCTTCCCATCACACAAATGTGTATGAACATGAACATTCATTTGTGCCCATACATATGACTGAAATATTTCTCTTAATTCCTTTTGTGATTTCATTGTCAGTTTTTAGCCCTCCTGCTTTTTGCCAGAATACAGCGGCATGAGATACCATGGCTGACATCTCGCCGGCAATTCTTTGTCGCGAATCAGTTTGGTAACTCCGTTTCTAGTTTCTTTAACAGCAACAGGGAACGTAGAGTAATCGTGACATCCGGTTGTGGCAAAAATTGCAGAAACAGATGAATCCTCATTAAAAATAAGTGGATTTTCCGTACCGCCGCCAACTACCGCCACGCCGCCAAGAATCTCTGTTTTTCCGCCATTAACCGTCACATTAATGGAACCTTCCTGCTCTGTCTTAAAACCACTCCACCACAGAATGCCGCCGTCATTTATCGTTTCCTGCATAGACCTTTCAGGATTGATGGAGTGACACCACACAGTTTGTCCCTTGAATGCAAATCCCGGAATGTGCGAGAACTTATTCCTCCATCCGATTGTACATGCACAGTTTTCAAAGAATAATTCGCTACCCGGAACAGTATTAAAATAAAAGGCACATGCTTGCGTATGCATATCACGGAAATAAATTGTTCTGACATTATCTTGTCGGAACATTCGCATCGTTCCCATACAATCATCCCAACTAAACAGATGCTCGATAAATAAAAGTTTGTCACTCTCGCCACAAATTCGGAAAACTGCATCATTTTCAATCTTACTTAACTCTTCGCCTGCGATGATGTCACAAAACATAAAATTAATATGTTCTACATTTCCAGGAATTTCAATTGGCTTAGTAATGAAATAATTCCCTGGCTGGAACCAGAATGTTTTTTTGCCGGAACGGAATGCCTCGGCGATTGCGTCCGAGTCATCATGCACACCATCCCCCACAGCTCCGAAATCATTCACACAGCACCATTCCGACAGATCCTGCTCGTATTCCACCTCCGGCATATCTGGAACCGTAAGGTCAACAGAAGATGCCTCCTCGTCAAACAAGGTATACGTCGGTTTATTACAATACTCTTTGATATAGCCATCCGGAATCGTAAATTCATGCCAATGATGTTCAAATGCAACACCATAGCCTTTTGTATGAATATTTTTCAGATATACACAGCCGAGTTCCAACTTAATGGCTGTATAGTCCGTACCCTGACTTATTAATTCACCATCTGTCATTACAACATGTGCCATAGGACCTGCAACATTCAATACCGGAACATTTCCTTCGCTTCGCACACCAATAAACTGTGCAGCATTATTATCAACCTGTATACCATATCGTGTTTGATTTTTCAAAACAATTCGTTCAAAATGTGATACTGTACGATATGTGGTGACTTTAATCCCAAACTCGAAGCCTTCGATACAAGTATCATAAACATTGCACGCTGAATGCAAGTCATTCCTAATACTAATGCCAATCGCTCCGCAATGGTTGTCATCCGATGACTTGATGGTTACATTACGAATGGCGCCAGAATTATTTGCAAAGAAAACAATCCCGATAGCACCACCATTGCCTTTCCCGATGTCAATCGTCATATTCTCAAAATAATTGCTCATTGCAACATTAGACCTTGTTCCATTGAAGTAACTAATTACCGGTCTCTGCTGTCCCTGTTCAAACCCTTTACAGTGATCCTTTAACTTAATAATTGTTTTTTCTCGGTTCTGTCCGATCATTCTGATACAGCGAGCTAATTCGAATCCGCCGGATTCATAATGATACATCATATTGTGAAGATTCTGAATGGTATATGTAACTGTGTCCGAAACAAGATACGTTCCATTCGGGAAATAGATAATCGGAGTTTGAATAACATACGGATGAATTCCGAAAACCTTTCCGTTCTGAACTCGATTTGATACACCTATATATGTGCCTTCTTCAGAATGGCACAGCGTCTCGTAGATTCTTTCCATTTCATTTGCATGTACACTCATCACATCATTCAGAATTTGGATTAGTTTTTCCGTACAATCCTCTGTTCCCGTATTATCTACAAAATATGGGGCTTTTGTAACATCCAATATTGCTTTACATTTTTCTGGATAAATCACATTTCCAAAATATTTCATTTCGTTTCTCCTTCCGATACACTACTCCCTACTCTGCAACGTCTTCAAAATACTCTTCGTCTAACTCTTCGTCTAACTCTTCGTCTAACTCTTCGTCTATCTCTTCATCATATTCTGCCTCATAGTCATAGTACTCATCTTCTCCATTGACTTCATTGTCATATATGATAGTCTCTGATTCTGTTTCTGTTTTTTCTTCGGTCTGTACATCTGTTGTCGTTTCAGTTTTGCTTGCATCGTTCACCTTTGTGTTATCAGAATCCGTTGAAACCGTACAACCTGACATACAAAAGCAAACCAAAGATAACATCATAATAACTAATTTCTTTTTCATACCTAAATCTCCTTTTTACTGCAATATAATTTCCATTTTCTTTTTTATGGCATTGATGATAGTTCCTGCAAAGAAAGCAATTGCAAGTGTGACCACTCCAAAACCTCCTCCTAACAGATAGCCTATTACCATAAAGCAAATATCCCATACCATTCTACAAAACTTGAATGGCTTCTTTAACTGTTCTGAAAGAATAAATGGTATTCCATCATACGGAGATGCACCTAACCCAGCCGTCATATAAATGGAAGCACCAATAATCACACATGCAAATGCCGGCACAAGTACTACCCACGCAAGTAATCTATTATCAAACATATTGATTGGCAGAATCAAGTTCCAAATCCAATCAAAGAAATCAATGATATAGCCTAGTAAAACCATGTTAGCAATTGTACCATATCCTATCATCTGCCTCTGAAAGATGACAACATAGATAATCAAAACTGTATTTAGTAATGCCTGTGTTGTTCCATAACTTAAAGGTGAATATACATCGCATGCCACAGCAAAATTCGTAAATGGGTCCGAACCCATTCCAAGACGTATCAGCCATGAGGTCCCCAAGCCCTGTATCAAAACACCTACAAGAGTCAATAACAAGCGAAGTTTAAATTTATTCGGATGACTAAACATGCGCAGCCCCCCTTACTTTATCAATTAGACCCAATTTGATAAAAGCTTCTAGTAGTCCATCTTCATCTATGTCATTGGTTACGAAATCTGCACTTTCTTTTACAACATCTGCGGCATTTCCCATTGCTACACCAATATGAGCATATTCTAGCATTTGTATGTCATTGGCACCATCTCCTATGGCAATGCTTATTTCCTGTTCAATACCTACATGCTTTAGATATATTTCTATTGCTGACGCCTTGCTTACGCCGTTCATTTTGATTTCACCGCAATTCCCATTTGTGCCGATTAGACTCGCCGGAACCACGACAAAATATGGTTCCAAGGTTTGATTCATCTCTTCAATAGAAATATTAGATTCAAAGTAAACGAATTTCTGTTCCTCCTCATTTATCCATATAGGTTCAACAACATCATATGAATGAAATATCTGGTTTGCATAATCCTCGGTCCAGCCTCTATCCTCTATAAATTTTTGTAATCGTTGCTTATTATTTTCTGAAATAACAATTGCATCTGGTGTTGTAGCACAGTAAATGGCTTTCGTAGACTCTAAGAATTCTTCGACCTGTTTCCTGTGCGACATATCAATACATACATGGTAAACTCTCTCTCCATTGACCTCCACATCTGCTCCATCACTGCTGATCACTCCGTCAAACCCCATATCCATCAATTCTTCTGAAAGTTGATATCGACTTCTTCCGGTACAAATCACAAAGCGATGTCCTTCGCTGTTTTGATTGCATATTTCGCAGAATTCGGAATAATTCCATCCCCATTTACAAGTGTTCCATCCACATCCAAAAATATAATTCTGCCCATGGTATTAATTCCCTCCGAAGAAGTCATCTCTGTCCTGACCGTTTTCCCAATTGTCAGGCTGATTCGTATTATTCATTGGGTCGCTTGTAACAACAATATCGTCTGTTAATTCCATCGTCATTTCAGGTTTGGTATATATCTGTTTCATCTTAACTCTCCTTCCCTAAATCGACTATTCCTGTTCTTCGCTAATATTAACAATTCTTGTTTTTGTTGTTTCAGTTCCATCTATTGCTGTCCAAGTAGCAACAACAGACATTGTATCTTCAAGATCAGTTTGTGAATTATTCTTCAGAATAAATGTTGCAAAATATCCGTCTACACCGTAAATATCTTCTGTTGTATACAATACACCGCCTGCATATACACCAGTATAAACATCCTTACAAACCGCCGTGCCTGTTCCCGCAGAACATGTAATCTTAAATGTTACATTTTGATATTTTTGATAATCATCCACATAAACCACGAAACGGATGTCGGTGTTATCCGAATTATTATCATTAGGTTTCGTTTGACACAAAATATCAGTCAACTTCGCATATGCAAGTTGTGCATCTGTCACTGCTTGTTCACCTTTAGAATCTGCAAATTTCTTTCCACAAACCTCGCATGCATAATGTGCTCTTTGACCGGCTTTATCACTTGTTGAAGGTGTTGCTTCCACTGGACTTAACGTGTGCGAGTCGGTGTAAATCATAATGTTATCAATTTGAGTTTTAAAATGCGTTGTTTGGTTAACCGTACTTGGATATGTATAAAACCGAAGCTGATTAATTGCTATACCCTCATAATAAGGTTCAAAATCAAAAGGTACTGCATCATTATCTCCAACATATAACAGAAATTGCCATCTTGTATTATTGTTATCATCTTTATAGGTTGTTACATCGATTCTAACATCATACGATACTTCTGTTTTGGACGATGAAACTGCAAGAGTGCTATCCTCAACAGTTGTTGTGCTATGATCATAACTATCACTTCCCTGTTTTTCTTTCAGATACGTTTGAAATCCTGTTGATTTAGGAATAATTCTAATTTCAAAATATCCAGTTGTACTTGTATCGTACATCATAAATGTTAACGTCGGCCATCGATTACCAGCACTGGTTCCATCATCTAATGTCCCTCTATACAAGGTTGATTCGAACTGTATCGTATATTTTTCCGCTGTCGCCAACGCAGGACTGCTTTTGGTTATATATGTATTTTGAGCTTTACTTTCTCTGGTTACTCCCAACTGATACGCATGACCATCATCAACCGCCACAATTCCCACAGGATCCGTTCCCGTATATTTCTCGTTTAACTTCCAGCTGTCAGCACCTTCAAAATCCTCACTAAACAACATTTCCATGCAGTCATTTGTAATAATTAAATCTTCGTCCGTAACTTGAAGAATTCCTTTTTCATCCAAAAACTTCTTTCCACATTCGTTACAGACATAGTGTTCTCTCATACCTTCGGTGACTACGTGACTTAGTTGATGGGTAGTTGTAACATATGCCTGGATATTGTCCACAACAGCTTTGTTCACACCAACACCGTCATCACCTGCACCATAACAAAAGATTTTAAATGAATTTGGTTCAAAGCCTTCTTGTGGAATAAGGTTATATCCACTTACAAGTATGCTGTCTAGATATACATTCAATTCCAAAGAGTCAACCCCACGATGTTGTACCTTTGTCTGCGTAATTTTTAGATTAAAAGCAACCTTGCCTTCTTGATACATATCTATAAAGTTTTTATTTTTAAAAGTATCAGTTATTACGAGCTCTGATGCTGAATTTGAACCACCAGTGTTATCATAAATGTATATCGCCTGCTTTGTTTCTGCTACTTGAATGCGAACTTCATACTTTTGGTTCGCAGAATTATTTTGCTCTTCCCCGATTTTGACACCGAGTTGTGGAATCACGCCGTCTGTGACATGTAATTCCACATCCATTTCAACCGCCAGATTCATTTCGCCATTCCAAACTGTATTTTCTGGAGTGAGGGTAGCCACTGCACCGCTCGTTCCTCTCGTATATTTCAGCTGATATGCCTTATTATCATTTTCCGTCGTAATAACACCACAGTCTAAAGAACCCTCTAAAATTTTCTGTTTTGAAGCTTTCCAACCATCTGGCTGTACTGTCCCATCTTCTTCACCAGTAAAATCTTTTGTTAACACAGTCGTTGGCTCTTTACAAGAGTTTGGTTCTACACATAGGTTTTTTGCTCCTGCAAGGACTTCTTCTAACACAACGGTCAACACTTCTGCCATCTTTTCTTGTCCTGTTGTAGTCGGATGAACTCCGTCCGCCAGATACGCATACGAAAATCCAAAGAATGTTTCCCCATCAACATAGTGAATGTTCTCATCGCCCTCTGCTTTTGCTTTCTCATAAGTTTGACGGATTACCTCTCTTAACTCTGCTGTAGTCGAGTATCTAGAGTCCTCTGTGTTCCTAACTTGCAAACGATTTCCTGAACGTGTAAGTAGCACAATCGGAATATCTGGATATTTCTCCCTTACTGCTTTGTAAAACGGATAATGACGCGCCTCCAATTCAGATGCTTTATTTTCATTTCCGTCATAATCCATTACAAGCATGCTAACATTATCAAGGTTTGCTATATATTCCGCAAACGTAGCCTGGCCTTTACAACTTCCCCACATTCCAAGGTTAAGGAAATCTAAGTTCAAATTTCTCATCGACGCGTTCACATAGTTGCTTCCTGGTTTTACTGCACTTCCACCCTGAGTAATAGAATTTCCATAAAATACAACACGCCCATTTCCTTCATAGCCATTTTTATGTTCTTGGACAGTACTACCTTCTGCAACACAAATTTCCACCCTCTTTGTTTCAATAATAACTGGGAAGTAAATCGTAATATTTCGTTCTTGTGCATCTCCCAAATTAATGGTCTGATTGACATACACAGAACCCGGGTCAATTTTGCCATCTTCATCCGTATCCTTCGTCTCAGCAGCCACAGTATCTACGTATGTGCTGCCATCCGCTGTATCTTCATAGATATCAAATCCGTATTTAGCAGCCTCCATTTTTCCACCATGCGACACATGGGACGCATCCCAGTTGAATAATTCCGCCTTAATGGTAATGGTAGGTGAATTCGTATTAAATCGGATTCTTCCACCTGATGATTCACGCGCAAGAGAATATATGGATTTTACCCATTCCCCATTATCGTCATATACCGAATCTTTATTACAAATATTTGCTGCAGCTTCCAAGTCCATACGCACAAAAATGCCTTCATCGTTATCATATGATACACCGTGAAGAGAATATTTCGCATCTTCCAACTGGTTACCTGCTGTATCGGAGAATGTAACTCCATTCCCTTCAAGTTGTGCATCTGTCACTTGAATGATACCCTTGTCATCTTTGTACTTTTTTCCGCATTCGCTACAGACATAGTGTTCCTTTGTACCTTCCGTAGCCACAAGATTTAGCTGGTGTGTTGTTGTAACATATGCTTTGATATTATCTACCACCGCTTTGTTCACACTAGTATTTTCCTCTCCTGCGCCATAACAAAATATCTTAAATGAATTTGGTTCAAACCCTTCCTGCGGTTTAAGATTATAACCCGCCACGAGCATATCATTGATATATACATCTAAAGCCAAGACATCAACACCATCGCGTTTCGTTAGTGTCTGGTTAATTCTTAAATTAAAAGAAACTTTACCTGCTTGATACATCTGTATAAAATTTTGGTCTACAACACTTGTCTTTTTCGCAGCTTTTGTTGGATTACTTTCCCCTGGAGTACCATCCCAGAAAGATACTGTATAATTTTCTTCTGTCACCTCTACACGAACTTCGTACTTTTGATCTGCGCTATTGTTTGGTGCTTCCCCTATTTTTACACCAAAACTTGGTATTACATCATCGATAATATGCAACTCGGCATCTAGTTCAACGCCCAGATTCATTTCGCCATTCCAAACCTTAGTTGTCGGACTGAGAGTGACCCTTGCACCGCTTGTTCCTTTGGTGAATTTCATCTGATATTCCTGATTGTCGTCTTCATTCGTAATGACATAGCTATTTAAAGAACCGTCTAAAATATTCTTTGTTGCTAGGTTCCAACCTTCCGGCTCCTTTGTCCCATTTTCTTCTCCGGTAAAATCTTTTGCCAAAACAGACGTTGGCTCTTTACAAGAGCTTGGCTCAACGCATAAGTTCTCAGCTCCTGCAAGAACTTCCTTCACTGTTGCCGTTACTACATCTGCCATTTTTGCCTGTCCAATTGCATCTGGATGGGCATTATCAGCCATATAGGTTTTCGAATATCCAAAGTAAGTTTCTCCATCAACAAAGTGAATGTTTTTATCTCCTGCTGCTTTTGCTGTCTCATAGGTCTGACGAATCACTGCCTTCATTTCTTCTGTTGTTGAATATTCATCTGGGTATCCCGCATTTGAAACTTGCATACGATTGCTGGCGCGTGTTAATACAATAATCGGAATGTCTGGATGTGCCGCCCTTACAATTTCATAAAACGAATAATGAGTTTCTTCTAAAGCAGAGGCTAAACTCTGGTTTCCGTCATAATCAATGATAAGCATACTCATATCGTCAATACTTGCTATATATTCCGCAAACGCAGGTTGTCCTTTACAACTTCCCCATACACCAAGGTTCAACAAGTCCTTATTCACATTTCTTGCTACTGTATTCACATAGGTACTACCTGGTTTTGTCGCACATCCACCTTGGGTAATAGAATTTCCGTATACTACAATACGTCCGTTTCCGTCATAGTCATTGACATGTTCTTTCACTGTACTCCCCTCTGCAACAGTGATTTTTACATTCCGTGTTTCAGTAACAACCGGAAAATAAAGTGTAAGGTCACGATCTTTTGCATCACCTAACGTAATGGTCTGATTGATATACACAGAACCAGGATCAACATTGCCATCTCCGTCCTCGTCCTTTGTTTCCGCAACCACCGTATCTACATAAGTACTTCCATCAGCTGTATCTTCATAGATATCAAATCCATATTTCGCACCTGCCATACTCTTACCACCATGGGCCACATGCTCCGCATCCCAATGATATAATTCTGCTTCAATGGTAATGGTTGATGAATTAGTATTGAAACGTATTCTTCCACCTGAGGCTTCTCTCGCAAGGGAATAGATTGAAAGCGTCCATGCCCCTTTCGTATTATACACAGAATCTTTACCACAAATCTTTGTTGCTTCTTCTAAAGGCATACGAACAAAAATGCCTTCATCAGCATCATAAGAAACCCCGTGAAGAGAATACTTTGCATCCTCCATCTTGTTTCCTGCAGTATCAAAAAATGTAACTCCATTTTCCGATGCCGCTGCCGACGCCACAATTCCATTCGTAGGAATTGTTCCCAGCAGCAAAGAACCTGTACATATGAAACTAATTAACCTTTTCAACTTCTTATTATTCATATTCGTCCTCCTTTTATTACTTAAATTCATTCACAAATGTTATAAGATTTTTCTCTTAAAATATGTGCCAATTTCGGCAATCAACTGCAATACTTTATCATGCACTTCCTCCGGCATCTGGTCCAACACACGGAAGGTTTCAAAAGAAAGTGGACCCTCATACCCGATTTCTCTCAAGCCATTTATAAAGCCATCCCAGTCCACAACTGAGCCATGTCCTTTCATCGCCCTTTGGGTGTACGGTATCATATGCCCATCACAGGTACCACCATTGTCATTGACATGTAATAACGTTAGACGTTCTCCCAAAGTAACAATATATTGGTAGACATTCTTGCTCATCATGTTGGCATGCCCCACATCCAAGCAGAATCCAAAGACATCTTCTCCCGCTTCTGCATTTAATGTATCAATATACCAGCATGCTTCTTCTGCATCTGTACAGGAACCTTCATGGTAAGAATCTGCATACATTGTGTAAAGATTTTCCAAACATACCTTGACGCTGTTTTCTTTCGCAATCAGCATAAGTTGTCTATAAATATTAAGATTGATTTCTCTTACTTCCTCTTTTTTCATCGCGGGATTCGACCAAGGGTGTACCACAATTGCATTGCAATTCAAATATCCACAAACTGCAATCATCTTTTTCGTAACCTCAAGAATGTACTGATTCTTCTCATCTTGTCCATGATAAAAAATCGGAAACAAACTGTGGGCTTGCGAAATCGAAACTTCATATTTTTCTGCCGCCTGTTTAAGTGATGAGAAGTACTCATATAATTGTTCCACATCTTTATCAAAAAAGGAGGTTAAGTTTTCCGGGTCAAAGGTAGATTTAAACAAACTATCTATGTTATAATCCACTCCTTCGAAACCGCATTCTTTTATAAACTTCATACTTTCTGCCGGATTTGTTTCATCATACCATCCGTAGGTCTGTACGCTGACTTCTAATTTTTTCATTTTTTCCTCCACTATGGCAAACAGGGTTACGATTCAAAAATCGCAACCCCTTTGAATTACCTTCTTTTTCTGCTATATGCAGTTGTTACAACGAAACCAATCATCGATAAGCTCATGATACATGCTGCAACATATATCACTGCTACATTCATACTGTTATCACCTGTTGCCGGTGAAACCGTTCCTGACGGAAGTATGGTAGTTGTAACCGGACGTGCTTTTCTTACTGTAAAGTTTTTGTAGTAACTGTCCACATTCGCTGCTCTCATTCCCGCATATCCTGCTGCCCAAGAATTACTTTGCGTTGCAATGACAAGACTTCCATCGAAGTAACAATAGATTTCTTTTCCAATACATACCATTCGAAGTTCATGTTCGCCTTCTGTAATCTTTGTGGTCTTATCTTCCCCAATATTCAGCCCCGTCTTACGGTCAAGAAGTCTGAGATAAGAAGTAGATGTTCCTGAAGTCAGAATACCAAACTCGTAACCTGAAGTAGCGCTTAATGAACGTGCTACGATAGCAGTCGCACCACTTGTAGCAGTTCCATGGATTCCTGCTTCTTTATCTACATATACGATTGCCGACACTTCATAGTCAGTCCACTTGTCTGCACCTTGAAGCTTATCAGCAACCACTCTTGTTGTAACCAACGCCGCACCGTTTCGGATGGCAACTTTATCTGTGCTCCATCCACGTTCTGTCATAGACTCTTCGCCCATAAAATTATCAAAGAACAAAATATCTCCATCTTGTTTATTGATAACAGCATCCTTCACGACATCTTCAGCACCAATTTGACGAACCGCAAAATATTCAAAGGATGAATCTGCATCCCCGTCTGCAGAATTTACCCCTGCATATCCTGTTAAATAAGGCTCGTTTTTATCCGTCACTTCAAACATTTTTACACCATCGAAATAGCAGATAATTGTTGCACCTTCTACAACCATCTTCATGTTATGTTTCTCATTTGGAATCACAGATACATTGATCTTATTTACTTTGTCGTTAATCTTTCCGCTGTCAATGCCTCGCTTATACAAACGCACAACTGTATGACCGTCATCCTGCTTGATCAAACGGAATTCATAGCCTTCTTTATTCAAGTTCTTGGTTCTTGCTGCAATGGCAGTATATTGTGGCACTTCACCATTATCATAAAGTGTAACATCCGCTTCTACTACATAGTCTGCCCATTCTTTAGATCCTTCCACATTGGTCAAGTAGTTGTTTTTGCTACCTTCCAACACATAAGCACCATTAATCTTATCTCCAGTGCTACGCCATCCTTCTTTATTCAATGCACGAAGGGCTGAGAAGTCATTGTAATACAGGTAACTATCATTCGGATATGGTGCATCCTTTGGAAAATCATTGTCTGGTTGAATGTATCTTACTACAAAATTGTCATAAAAAGATTTCGCTTTTCCAGACGCAGAAATAACACCTGCATAACCATTGAGATACTGCGGTAGCGCAACATTAACTGGTTTGCCGTTTTCCTCACCAACTTTCGTCTCTGTATCATTATCGGTCACTTCAAATACAATCTCTCCATTATAATAACAATAAATATCTGTTCCGTTGAATACCATCTTTAAGTTAGCCGACTTACCAGACTCTAAAGTGACCTCTTTTTGATTCGTTTTACCATTAATCCTTCCTGAAGATACATTTCTCTTATATAGACGTAATGTTGTAACTTCTTCTTGTGTTACAGCATTTTTCTCTCTATATAATCTTAATTCATAGCCCGTTTTTTTGTCTGTACTGCTTGCACGACCTATAATCCCTGCATACTTTGGATAATTTTCGTCGTCATCAAACCCGACATCGGCTTCCACCACATAATCTGTCCAGGTGTTAGACTCCTTTACTCCTGTTAGATAGTTTGAAGCACCACCTTCTAATACATAAGTGCCGTTTGTCTTTGTACCGTCACTTTGCCAACCTTCTCTTTTCAGGCGGACATTTGTTTCAAAGTCATTGTCGTAGAGGTATCCTGGCTGATATACTACATCTGCCGGGCAATCATTTGGTTCAATGTCTCTTACGATGAAATTATCATAAAAAGATTTTACATCTCCAGTCGCAGAAATAACACCTGCATAACCATTGAGATACTGTGGAAGCTTAAGATTTACATTGTTGCCGTTTATTACACCAACTTCCTGCTCTGTATCATTATCGGTCACTTCAAATACAATCTCTTCATTATAGTAACAATAAATATCTGTTCCTCTGAATACCATCTTTAAGTTAGCCATCTTACCAGGCTCTAAAGTGACCTCTTGTGTATTCTGTTGACCATTAATGCATCCTTGGTATACGCTTCTCTTATATAGACGTAATGTTGTAACTTCTTCCTGTGTTGCAGCATCTTTTTTTCTATATAAGCCTAATTCATAGCCCGTTTTTTTGTCTGTACTGGTTGCACGACCTATAATCCCTGCGTACTGTGGATAATTTTTGTCGTCGTCATCAAACCCGACATCGGCTTCCACCACATAATTTGTCCAGGTGTTAGAATCCTTTACTCCTGTTAGATAGTTACTACCCTTACCGTCTAATACATATACACGATTTTCCTCAGTGCCGTCATTTAACACTTTCTTGCTGCCGTCTTTGAACCATCCCTGAGTTTTTAAACGCATGACAGGTTCTTCAAAATCATTGCAGTACGGATAAGTCGGTGGTTCATACTCTTTGACACTGAAATCGTCAATTTTTCCATTCAAATATGTTGCCTGTCCCGTAGAACGAAAACCTGCGTATCCGGTAGCGTAAGTTACTGCATCCTTATCTTCAACATCAAATACACATTCATCATTGATCCAACACGTGATATTGTTACCATGTACAGTCATTCTCAGTGTGTAGTACTGATTGAATTCAAACTCATATGGCACTGGCGTTGTGCCCAAAGCATCAGTTGTAGTACCTTTTCTCTTTGTAAACTTGACTTCTCTCGTTGAATTCGTTTGATTGGAAGAATAGTTCATACTAAATTCATAGCCATCTTTGTTTTCATTGCTCGAACGTGCAATAATTCCTGCATTTCCTTTTTTAGCCGTGTCGTTCTCGTTCTTGATGATCTGAACCTTAGCCTCCACTGTATAATCTTCCCACTCAAGAGAACCCACAACCTTGGTAAGATATGCACGACCACCGGCTGCCAGTTGAACTTCTCTTTCTCCTTCTTCGTCTCCTTCAACTATACTATTACCGCTAGTACTGGTGAATCCGATTGCTTTAAAAGGATCTTTATTGCCTGTCAAAGCTTCTTCCACAGCGTCTTCCTCGAAGTTCGTGTAGTACAGATATCCATCCGGATAAGGATAAGGGCCCGGTTCAATTTTACTTACGATAAAATCATCATAGAGGACTCCCATGCCAGGTTTGTCAGGTTTACGAATGCCAGCCCAACCAGATTCATACTTCACTACATCATTGGCAGTTTCCTTGGATACCACTAATTTATTATTCAAATAACCATACAACATAGTTCCTCGGAATTCCAATCTCAATGTGAAAGACACATCGTTTTTCAACTCAGCAATTGTCGCTTTACCCACTTCATCTCCATCACAACGCAATTGAATAGTCGCACCCTTGTCTGTTACCTTATTTTTTATTACAAGAAGGTCATATCCTTTATTGTTTGCCACCTCTTTCTGTCTTCCAGAAATTCCTGCTCTAGTAGTGCCTGTTGCAGTGTCACTTGCCAAAAAGGTCATTGTCGCCTGTACACTGTAATCTGTCCAGTCTTTAGCCTCTTTTAGATTGCCAAGGCAGAGATTGCTCCCATTGTTTTCTGGAACTTTATAAGCTTTTCCTGTATTACGATTTGCCTGTCCTCTTGACATATATGGTATAGTTCCATTCTTAGAATCCGGTACTGTCCAACCTTTGTCTATCATAGGTTGTATATTGTCGTCACCATCAGTGGCCTTATAACCATTAAAATCTTCTTTAAATATTTCTTGATAGGTATCAGCATTAACAACAATTCCTGTTGTCAATACAGAACCGCTGATGATGGTCAATGTAAGAAATATTGCGCTTAATCTTTTACAAATTTGTTTCATTTGCATTCTCCTCTCTTACTCCATTACGCGAGAAAAATATGAATCAAGTAACTTCGCATTTTCTTCTGAAACTGAAGCAAATGGTTTTCTACAATTTCCACAGCTAAGTCCTGCCTTACTCAACCAATATTTGATTGATGGGTTAACCCCCGCTTTAATCATAATCTCAATAATATCGTTGATTTCACCCTGCATAGCAGCTGCCGTACTTAAATTACCTGCTTCATAGGCTTTCTTTAACGCAATATATTTTGGTGCCATTACGTTAAATGTACTTCCGATTGCTCCATCAATTCCGATTGGAAGTGCATTCAGCATTACCTCATCATGTCCATTGTAAAGCTTTAACTCTGGGAAACGACGATGTATTTTTTCTAATTCAAAGAGATTATACGAAGTATATTTCAATCCCTTTGCACCAGAAGCATCAATAATTGTTTTTAAATTATCTGCTGTAATTTCCACTCCAGAAAATGCCGGAATACTATATACGATAAGTGGTAAATCCACACTTTTCGCAATTCCTTCATAATATCCTGCAATTTCATCAAATGAGAATTTATAATAGAATGGCGGAACACTGGATACTGCTGCTGCTCCTGCCGCTTCTGCGTGTTTTGCTAACTCCGCAGTCTTCTCCATCCCAATATTTCCGATGTGAGCAATTACTGGAACTCTTCCGTCTGCCGCTTTAATCGTTGTTTCCATTACCTTCTTTCTTTCCTCATCTGTTAAAAGGAAACATTCTGCCGTACTACCACAAGCGTAAAATCCATCTACTCCTTGTTCAATCAGTCTATTGACTAATTCAGTCAACACGCCATAGTCTACCTTTTCGTTGCTGTCAAATGGTGTGATTAATGCTGGGATAATTCCTTTAATATTCATAACCTAATACCTTCTTTCTGTTTTGGTTCTTCTTTCTGTTTAATTAATTTTCTTCAAAAAGAAATAATGGAATTTTAAAAATAATTTTCTTAACTATTTCTTTCGGTAAATAATTTGGATCTAGTGTATGTGCATCCTCCGGAAAGACTACAATCGCCGTACCAGGCATCTGAAGCACTTCCACATGATGTTCACCTACCACCTTTACAAAATCTTTCTCTTCTGTATAGCTTACAAATTCCATTTGTGATGTATTTCCAATCCACATACGCTGTGTACCTTCTATCACATAATGCAAGTCTGCATATTTCTTGTGAGCCTCGAAGAAGAGTTCATCCTTTTCCTTGAGTGGTGAAGCAAGTGCGGAACAATAAATACCATTCTGCAACTCATATCTTCCCGGCTCCATTTCTTCCTTAATAAATTTCTTTACGAAATCTAAACATATATTTAAAGGATGTTTTGTAGAATATTCATCCTGTTTACTTATATATATCATATTAAAACCTCCTCTTCTCCACATTCAGTCAAAAGAGATATATCACAAATATTTGCCGCACTCCATGGTATATCTTTCAACTTGTCTTTCTCGAAACGAGTCAAAGCTGGGCGCTGTTCGTGATGAACTTTCGTTAGGTGTCCGACCACATTGCCTCTATCTGTAAATGCAGACAGTCCATAAGTAACGTATACATAATCCTCTGTAACCGTAACAGAAGGGTCCAATATCTGGAAAAGCGGAAAATTCATAAAATTCATGACATCCGCATATCGTAAGCATGCATATTCCGCATCTCCTACAAAATGCCAGTTCTTTCCGTCATAGCTGCGTGCCAAGCTTATACGAGTACGCGCCTGGGAAGCGTTGCGATAAAGAGGACTGTCATTTACCCATGCCATATAATACACACCGGGTTGATACGGGTCCTCTGCTACTCCAAAAGAAGACCTTGCACATTGCATTTCACGAATGGTATTAAAGTCTTTCCATGTAATACCAAAGTCATCCGACTCCATATAGCACATAAAACGTGTACCATTACGAGAATTATACATACGCAAGCTTCCATCCGAGCATTGCACAATCTTAGATTCTGCGAAATCATCAAGTATTGCATATCCTTCTGCCTCAAATACATCAAAAGCAGTGTTCTGTGGACGCATCCAAGTACGTCCGCCATCATCGCTGTAATACACTACCGTATCATGTTTGACCGATGTTCTTTGCGTAGACGGGTCACAAAATTTGATTGTCTCTGCAATTGGAAGAAAAATACGAGTCTTTCCGTCTTTGTCTGCATACTCTGCCAAACTGTTTACATGGAACATGATATGTCCCTTTACTTGCTTAATCTTCTCGTAATCATCATCCGAATAAACCTGTCCAATGTCTTTCCAGTGAATCAAATCTTCTGATTCTTGCACTAACGTTTGGCGATTCAAAAGAACTTGTATGTATTTGCCGTTTTTCATGCGAAGTACACTTTGATAAGCGCCCAAGGTATCTAACCCACTATAGTCTTCTCCCGGAAGAACCTTCTCAAAGGTAAGTCCCATATCATTCGAACGATAAATTCCGGTCTGATACCCAACGTCTGTGCTCGGGTATAAATCTTTTGTGATTCCCACCACTTTTCCATCTGTAGTCTCTTTAATTTCCGTAGAAGCAGCAAAATGATTCTCATCCACATAAGTCTTAACAACGCCGTCTATCACCGGACAAGCATGTGGCAGTTTTGCGTAAAATTCATGAATAAGAAGCGTTGCCTTTTCCGCAAACAAACCGATTCTTCCGAATCCTATTTGGCGAAGTCCCGTTGCCCTTAAAACTTCTGCTCCATCTATATATACTGTAACAACATCCTCACAGACATGTACTTCCATCTCATATGTTTTACCGCATGTTAATGCCCATTTCCCCGATTCAAAACGTTGACTGCTGCAATCGTAATATGCCGGAACATCTTCGATAAACCAACATGTTTTTTGAAAGTCATAACCTACTTTTACATAAGCGGTATGTGGTGCATGTCTAAGTAATAAACCAATATTTCCATCTGCCAATGCATCTTCTACCGAAAATTCCATTTTAACATATGGGTCCTTCTCAAATGCATGCAAATGAACCTGATTACACTTCTCATTTTTCGGACTTTGATAAACATTCACTTCGTTTTTAGAAACAACCTTCCATGCCGCATCACGAGGGTCTACTGACCAACCTGACACTTTGTCAAAATCCATCTTATATTCCACAGTCGTTTCCAAAGCCGGCTCTTCTTTATGAGCCGGAAGGGGATATTTCTCCCCTTCACAGCTAAAATCACTGAATGTCGCTCCATTTTCCGGATGAATCCAGACACCACAACCTCCTACCATATGGTTTTCCTGCATATCTGCATCTTCATATTGAATCAGTTTTTGACCATTCAAATAACCGGCAAACAGTGCTCCGTCTCTCTCCAATCGAAGAGTAAACGGTTTACCTTTTGCGATTTCATATTTGTTCGGGTCAATCTCTATGCTGCACAACCCATTCATGGTATACACTCTTTTGCTTAGATAAAATTGATACATCCCTGTTTCACCAAAGATTTTATCTGTAAGTCGCAACTGATAGGAACCTTCAAAGTTAATATCTAAGCCCACTCCAAGGTAAAAGTTTTCTTTTTCGTAGGTGATAGTTGCTTCCACACAAGTCGCACTGCCATAAAAATCTTGATATAGATGCCATCCTTCGAATGCACGCTCAAAATTTTGATTATTCATTCTTATCCTCCAATAACAATCCTTTTGTGTTCTTCTTTTTCTTAGTATAAAGAACAACAACAGTACCAGCCAAAGCAATCAATAATCCTACAGATGCATAAAGGGTATAATCCCATACTCCTTTTTGCACAAAGTCAACTGTAATTTCTAATTCTTCCATTACGTTCTTTTGAACTAATTTACCTGCCTTCAGTCTGACTCTTTCTCCGTTCACCGTAACAATTGCCTTTTGGAACATATTCTTCGGTGTAATGGTAACTGATAAATCTTCTCCTTCTAAGACACCATTTACTTGTGGGTCAATGGT
>JAEIGA010002875.1_pt1 | contig 27175 bp, 28 predicted proteins | sample 9270691 | NCBI WGS metagenome assembly JAEIGA01 (sample SAMN17057246, study PRJNA624740) | gut metagenome | biome: biome; isolation source: fecal sample | host: Bos grunniens | place: China: Xizang | collected 2019 | reverse complement strand
TATAGATGAAGAACTAAGAAAATATATGTAGAGAAAAATAAAAGTCTGATTGTTAGTCAGACTTTTTTAGTTTAATTATTCTGATTTTCAGTATATTATATATAACATACCCTTATAATAGATAAGTAATGATAATCATATATATGCCAATATAAACAGTATTGATTCTCATAATCTTGGCAGCAGCCATCACATAGTAACTTTGAATTTATTTGGTTTATCAATTGTATAGATATATAGTGGTCATCAGTCATAGTGGTAGACTCAATCCACTAGAAATATACAATCTCATTTAATAGACTCTGCTATTTTTCAATAAGCAGATATTTTTTCATAAGCCGCTTTCCTTCATGCAGCTGTATCTCTCAATAATCTATTTCTTATTTTATCCCTATCGCCCACCAACTGACCTCACAATTCCATATCTAGCTCTGAGATTTTACTTGCCGACCATCTTTTAGTACATCGGGTAATTCAATATGGTATCTGCAAAAAGCTTGATAAATCATATCTATTGCTATAAGAATAAGGTGTAAAATCTACATATTCTCGTGGCATTAACAAATCATTGATGTCTTTTATCTCATCATTTGCCCTATCATGTAGTGGTCATACATATACCTTATGAGTGTCATATTCAGCACCATAAGATCACTCATGTATATATAGTCCACAGAAAAATAAAACTCCAATAATTGATAGAATCCAAGCCACACATACCAATCTATGTCGCCATTTCTTCTCTAAGTTTAAGTCCTTCCTAAAAAAATTTTTCATGTTTAAAAAAGTAAGAAATAAATTTCTTACTCTTTTATATTTTTAATTATTTTTGTCAAATCTTCTAAGACTTTTTTATTCTCGCCACATTTTTTCATCTCATCTACCTATAAACTCTAGATACTGTTTCTGTTTATTCCTTGCTCCTATCTCATTTGGATTCGCCTTATAGGTATATGTATCAAACTCATCATCAACATATTCTCAGTTTAGTTTTTGTATCTCATGCTCAATTTCATGTACTATTGTTGAGTTTCATAATCAAGGATCTTTGGCATAATATTTTGAGTTAATAAATATTGTGCCTCACATATCCAGTCATCTTGCTCTATTTGTATGAAAATCCACAAACATTACTTCTTTATCTTTCAAAGATGGATATTTCTTATATAATTCAGGGTTATCAAGGATTTCTCATAAAGTATATGATGCCTTAAAGTCTTCAGGTCAAACTCACTTTGAATATTTTTTAGATTTTAAAGCCTTATCTAGCATACTTAGTTTATCATTAGTATAATGAGTTATGTCATGATACTGCATTTTTTCTTTCATATAATCATTAGCATATTTCCAGACATACTCTTTTTTATTGTTTAAATCTATATCGTTGAAATCAACAAAATTACTTTTTCATTTTGTAGCATTTGCGATCTCATTTCACTCAGTATTATTCTTTGATACCTTTACCATATCAGAAGTATCTGTATTAGTATTCAGCTTTGTCTTTTGCATATCAGTAGCAGTTTTAGAACTTGCTTGGTTCTTATCTAAACCCTTTTTACTCGTTTTCTTCTTAGTCTCCTTATATGGCAAAATCTGGTTTTCATCATATACAATATATCTTGTAAGGTCTCATTTTGTGAATTTCAGTGCATCATATCAAAGTTCTTGCATATAATCTCTTAATCATTCATCTTGGATAAATGCTTCAGGAGATATATAGAACTCTCTACCAAATTTCTCTTTTGTGTATTGTTTAATTATCTTATCAGATAACTCTTTAAAGTTCGGAGCATCCATATCTAATATATTACTAGCTTTTAGTTTATATGGCTTAACATATTTACCATAGCTACCTGCTTCTCATTCCTCTGTAGTAAATCGGAATCCTCATCCTCTACTTATATATTGTTTATCAAATCATTTATAATTACTTCAATGATATGCGACTACTTCATCTCAGTTGCTATCCCTTATTATAGTCTTTTCTTTTTTAGGTAGGTCTATATCCTCTGTAATCTCCGTTGTAGTTCTAGTTGTAGGAGCTGTTGCTGTTGGAGTAGTAGGTGTTGTATTAGTAGTTACATTTCAATTATTACCATATTGTTTAGCTAACTCTTTGAATCATTGTTCAATTAAGAAATCTACATCAGATGCTTTTGCTAAAGATTTTCAAACTAAGAATTTTGTTGCTCATTTTCAGATACTAGCTAAATCTCATTTTCAAGTAACTACTCATAGCAATCAATTAGCAATATCTCAAATTCATTCTATCCTAGAATAAGTTTCAGTAAGTCATAATCATTTCTTCTTTTGATTCTTCATGTCAGCTTTAAATACATCCTCATAAGTATCTTTTAAAGCTCCAAAATCATTCTTTAATCATTGGAACTCTCATGGTATTTCAGATAATAAATTATCTTCTATAACTCAAATCTCATGAGTGGCTTTTTGTAATCAATTAGCAATTGTATCTGATGCTTTTTCTTCTCATCGGTTATTTATTACAGAATTATATCGCTGCTTTAATCTTTCTGCTACAGGTAACCTTACTTTCTGTCATCTTAAAGCTTTAGATTCTTTCTCCAACTTAGCTAAATCTCATTCCATTAATGTGCTTTTTGTATCTCTCTGAGATTGTATATAATCATCTAATATATCTGCTATTTGAGTTAAGTCTACCATTATTTCTTGTCATCAATTTATCTTATCCTCTACCTGTCCCCAGATTTTTTTCATAGTAGCTTCATGTGCTTCAAGTCTTTCTGCTGTATTTGTAGGAGTGTATCCATTTTGAACTATAAGCTGATTAGACCTGTCTGAATTTGCTCTCCTTTTTTCTAAATCTTTCTTTTTAGAAAGGACATTCATTCTTGGCTCTTGTGCTTTATAGAGTTTATCTTGTGCTGAAACTGTATTAGTAATTTTTTCTGCTCATCGGTCTGTTACTCTATCTATAATTCATGGTTTTTCTACTTTTTCAGTAGTTTCTACCTCTACATTATTTGTAGTCTGATTTTGATTCTTCTTTCTACTCATAAACTCTTTTACTTTGTCCGCCCATTCTACTATATTTCTTGCTCCTTTACCTGCATTATATGCTCAATCTAGCATAAACTCTCTAAGATTATTCTTCATATTCTCTCCTGCATCTACTATATTTCTAGCTGTAACTCATGCATCATAAGAAGCATCCAATAACGATTGTTGTATGTTTCATTTGTTAGCTGCAATATCAGATCATCAAGCCATCAAGTTCATTGGATTGAATACTCCTCATTCAAAAGCTTCCCATGTTCACTTAAATAAATCTGCAAATTCTGGATTATCTTTAATTGTCATTTCTGCTGCATTACTTACTATCTCTTGTATTACTTCTTCTGCTCATTCTTCTAATGAAGATCAAACTTGTTTATTTGCTATATTACCTAGTATCTCCCAAAATCATTTCTTAGTCGCCTCCTCTGTTAGATTGTTCATGAAAGCATTTTTTAAGTTCTTAGATGCTGTAGTTTCTACTCATCAGAATAATCTATCTAGTCATACTTCTACTGCTCAGTTTATTACTCATACAACTTTAGATATTCATGAAGCTTGGTCATAATCAGCTCCTGCATCCATAAGTCTCTCAAATGAATCTTGACTTTCTCTAGCATAAGAATCTCCAAACATCATTGTCAATCATGCAGGAGTATTTACAGCTGTTACAACTATATTTGGTAACATATCCCAATTGGATGCCATCATTTGAGCTTGCTTATATCCTACTCATTGCATATCTCATAAAGCTAATAGTTCTGTAATAGTTTTGTCATCATAATATTCTTTAATCTGAGGATCTAAGTTCTGTTCTACTTGTTTTTGGAATGCTTTATTGATTTTATCGTTATACTTCAATACTTTCTCCTTATTCTTATCTTTCCTAGCATCATATTCTGATGATTTATTCTGTTTGAATTGTTCAAACTCTTCATCGGACATCTCCTTTCATTGCATAACTTCTACTACTCATTTTGGCATAATGTCATTCCAAAAATTTTCCATGTTTGTTCAAATATTATCAAATTCATTAAGAATCTGATTTCATTTCTTTTTTAGAGTGTCTATTGGTTGACTAGCAAATACCTTAGCCACATTCCCAACTTCTCATACATAATTATCTCCAAATTTTTCTTTAACATCTATTAAATCTTGTATATCCTTATATGATGCTGGTTTATCATTCACTAGGGATATATTCATTCATGCGTCATCTCCTAGTTGTAATGAAATTCATGGTAGTATAGAGAATCAAGATTTACCTACTGTAACTCAGTTTGTTTCTCCTTTCAATACACTTTTATCTGAATCAGTCAGACCTTTTTGTATAGTCTGTAATTCTGCTATTTTTTGCTGTAACTTAGGAGAACTCTTAATTACATTCCTCATTATCTCTCAATCGTTCATTCAGGTTGCTCATTTTGCTTTTGCTAGCTCAGTTGCATCTAGTATAAGCTTCCATCATTGCACATATTTTAATCAGTTAGTGGATAATCTACCCCAATCTCATTTCAAAGCTCAATTTATCTTACTTTCTATCTTAGCATAAGAGTCGTTATCTACTTCATTCCCTCATAATCCTCATTTTTCTAGTAATTCAGTATCTCATTTATTTAAATAATTGGTAAAAAGCTGATTACCATTAGGTACACTCTTTATCCAATCGTTGAATATCTGCTCATCATTGGTAGATGGATCAATATTATACTTCTCTTTCAACTTTTGAGAGATTTCTGTTACTGCTAACTTAGATTTAGCTTGGATTTGTGCATCTTTATCTTGGATTTGTGATATTTCATAGTTAGCATCATTGATATACTTCCTTCTATCAGAGTTTTTTATCTGTTTTTGCACCTCTGGTAACACCTGCTGATAGAGATTATCCATAAATTGCTCTCTTTGGTATCCTGTAAGTCATAAATTATCAGCTTTACTCTCTAATTTCCTATAATTAGCTTGGTCAAATCATGGATACCTTGAATTATAGGTTATAGGGTCAAGATTTATCGTATTGCTACTCCCATAATTATGGAGCTTAGTCGCTAATTGTTGTTTTAATTGACTTGGCATTGTTTAATTGTTATATGATATAAATTATCGTTGCACTTGGTATCCATCTACCATATAGATTTGGTTATTTGATGGGGCAGTATTACTATATTTCTGTAAGAATGTGTTATCATTAGTACCCCAATTTTGAATTTGTTTTTTGACTAGATTTAATCAGCTTACAGGGGTAGATTTTTTAGTTCATCACAAAGAATCTAACAAAATCTGAGCATTATTAGGTGGTAAATCTATTTCTTCTAGTCATGCTCTTTCCCATCTCTTTTTCATGAAATCATATTGTTGTTGGTATGCATCAGCTTGTATCCTAATAAATTCTCTAGCCACCTCTTTAAATTGCTCTCTCTGTTTGTTAGTAAGTTTTTCTCAGTTTATATGATTCTCTAGTTTTTGTAAAATAGCATCCCAATTAGCATCTCATATAGTATTTTGAGCCGCTGTAAATTCTCATTCTCTTACTACACTCGTTGGATCAAGTGTTTTCATAAAAGTGAAAATTGCAGACATATCTCATACTCAACTTTCATCGTTTAGAGCTACTTCTAGTTGTCTAAACTGATTTTTAGCTTCATCAAAATTTTTAACATCAGAGTTTGTCTTGAAGTCATTATAAAAATTCTTCATTCTATCATATTGTGTATCTGAATAATCCCAATTCTGTCATTGTTTTAAGGCTTCTTGCCATTCATCATTCCATCATTGCTCAGCTGCTAAATCTCATATCGGTTTTAAGTCAGATTTATTTAATATCCCTCTCCTTGCTTCTTCTAAATAATTCTGTTTTTTAGCCTCATCTACATCTGAAAGGGAAGTTACATTACCACTTATACTTCTAGCTCATTGACTAGGGTCAAAGAATCATTTTAGACTTGTGCTGTTTGGATTTATTGTTCTAGTTCCGATTATTCCATCTCCTTTAAAATTACTCTCTTTTACTACAAAGCTTCAATCCTTGTTTACTTGAGTAACTATTCCAACATGTCCATGATTTACTCAATCTGAACTTGTAAGTCAGTAATCAAAGATAGCGATAGTTCAAACCTTAGGAGTATCACTATTTACCCATTGTTCTCTAGTTTTTATGCTTTCATCTCAGAAATATCTACCTACTCAAATTTTCTGTAAGTAATCATTTACAAATTTAGCACATTGTCATCAATATTTCGTATTTGCATTTTTAGGATTTAGTAAGAATCCTCATAAGTTTTTTGCACTAGGGTCTAATGCTGCTATACTAAAAGCACTTTCACTTACAGCATCGTATGGTTTCATATTTACTCATCATCTTCATCAGAATCTAGAATTAAACTCATCCGAAGTCATAAGTTGGTCATTGAATAACGTGTATTCAGTATCTCCGATTTTGAGTGTCTTGATATCCATACCACTTGCAGCACTAGCTGGATTATAAGTCTGATTATATAGATATTTATATTCAGGTTTACCTTGTATCTGTTGATTTATCTTTGTAAGCTCTGTTCCTAAATCACTTCAATTATCTATAGCTTTTAATATATCATCTGCCATTTGTTCAGCACTCCTTTGCATAGGGATACCTTCATATTGAGAAAGTAAATTCTGAACACTTTTAAGAGCTGCTTTATATCTAGTTTGATAATCTTTAGAGTTTATATTTCAGTTAGTGTATTCCTGTTGCTTTACCCAATAATCCCATTCTCTTTGAGCTTTCTGCTCATTAGTTTCAAAATTCATTAAATCCATAGCAAATCAGAGTTCGCTCATCTGCTGATTTCTAGCTTGTTGATTTAGTTGATATTCCTGTAATTGCATACTAAACTCATTCTGATACTGTTGCATTCTGTTATTATACTGTGTAGCATATTTGTTATATTCAGAATTAAGAGTTCTTAGTTGTAATTGTAAATCGTAACTCCTATCTGCAATTATAGCATTTATCTTACTTCTAGTAGCTCATGTTCATTCATATTCAGCTTCTACTTGTTTCTTAATACTATCTAAACCTGATTGGATATTCTCCATTTGCTCTTGAACTTCTGTACATTGGTCTGATAATGCTAACATCTCAGGCTCTTTCATCTTAGCTTCATAATCTCTGAAAAATTGTGTAGCTTCACTAGCACCATCCCCATTCATAAACTTAGTAAAAGTCTGAACTGCCATATCATAAGCCATATCTTGTATACTCTTTCATGCTGTATCTTCTCCTTTATCATCATCATAAGCAGCTATAATATTTCACTTGTTAATCTGAGCTTGTAATTCTGCATATTTTGTTGGATCATATACTCTTAGATTTTCAAGCTCATTCATAGATACTTGACCATCCTTATATTGAGTGTATAAATCTGTTACAGGTACTCATGCAAGCTCCATTCATTTCTGATAACCACCATACCATGAATCTAATGTTTGTTTCTGCTCATCATTTCTAGCATCGTAACTGAAATTCTTTTTGAAACTTTCATAATCTCTAAAATATTCAGGATTAGTCTGTCTATAGTTGTTTAGATTTGATATGATTTTACTCTGAGCATCATCTCAAGTCTGATTGTAATAATCTTGCGATAGTGGTTTCAATACTCCTTGCTGTTGAATTTCTGGAACGGTACTACCTGCTGTTTCCTGTTGTTTTATCTCCATTCCTTGTTTCACTTCAGGAGTGGTTTGTGGTGGGGTAGTTTGTGTAGTTGTTTGTGTATCAGCTGGAGTTGTAGGTTGAGCTGTCTCTCTACTTGTATCTCCTAGTTGATTTACAAATTTATTATACTGCTCATCCGTATAACTACTCTCTATTTGAGCTTTAGCTTTACTAGCCGCTCATGCATCCCCTCAGTATAGGGTATCTTTCATCTTTACATAAGTTGCATCATCTACTGTTACCATTGGTTTATAAGTTTATGAATTAAAGTTTTTGGATTTTGATTGCTGTTATTCTACCAGTAAGATAATTGGTATCAGGTCAACTATAACTAGCTGACATTTTGTATCTTATAATATCATACTTTCCTAGATTGACAATTACTGAGCTACTATCTTCACTTGGATGTGTTGAAAAGTGATCTAGCGATACATTCCCTACCATCAAATCATGTCTAGCATATATTCAAGTGTTTCCTCCACTAGCTGACCATGTTATCTCATATATTCAAGCTAACGGCACTCTCAATCATCAGTCAACCTCACGAAATTCTACTCATCATTCTTGACTACTTATATTTATCGCCCCATAGTCATAAGCATCAGGAGTCCCTCATCATACCCCTATTCTTACATCATCAGAAGTTCATTCACAAATATAAGTTCTTGTAGGAGTTACCTGTGTGTGTTCTTTTATTCTTCTTTCAGAGATTCATACTCATGGGATGAGATTAGGTGTTTGATACCAATTTCATTGTGTTTGTGTTTCTTGTACCATCTTCTTTAATGTTATAAAATAGTATCATCTATATCAGAGATGAATCATAAATCATATATCTCAGGTGTCCTATATGAGTTAGCTAGTGTGTTATACTTAACTAATTCAATAACAAATTGTATCTTATACCAATAAGGTAAATAACTATTAACAAAATCTTTTCAAAATATTAAATCTGAATTATATCATTGTTTATCTTCTTGTATTGTTTTAATCAAACACATATTATCATAATTATTCTGAGAATCTATTGAAGCATCCCCATCACCACTTACTTTCTCTAAGTATCTATTTGCAGTTGTTAAACTTCATCCATTATTAACCGTTCTTAATGTTATAGTTCATTTAGAAGAACTACTTTTTTCTATTCTAATGACTTCTGCTGTTGTATCCTCTGCAACTTCATAAATATCTCATATAGAAGGTCGGTTTGTTACTCATGATACATCAAATCTCCAAAAGTAATCATCATCCACTATTGCATATACATTGATTATTCAATCAGTAAATGGAATAGATTTATATCAGAGTTTTATTTTTTCTAATGATTTCTTTGTTCACATCTTATCCCAATATAAGCTATCTGTTACTAGGTATCACTTATCCGTGTATCTTCAATTTATAGCCATTGCATAATAAGTCTTCTGCTGGTCTCTATATAGAAATGCTACTTTATCTCCATTCTGGAAAAGAAATAATTTATCAGCTCCTTCCTTATATCTTATTGGTCTACTCCATGCATTACTTAATCAAGGTAAAGTCTGTCAAAATTGATATATTCAATCACATCATGGGATGTATAAATTATCCATATATACTGCCAAACTCTCAGGTCATTGCACATCGTTAAAAGCAAATTTCTTACTAGGATGATAATGACTAAGATTCCATTGACCACTTTGTACTTTATAAGCATTAGAAGCTATCAAACTTCTTTGATAACCACTAACAGAATATAATCTATATGCATATCATGCAGAAGAAGTACCAACTCAAGCTAAAACATACGATACAATCTCAGTTCAAGTTGCTGCTTTTATTACCTGTCATTTCCATTCTATAACTTCTGTAGCAATTGAATCTACTCAATTCCAATAATATTGATGACTATCTATCCCATCTGTTGCCCATATAATCAGACTATCAGCCTGTTGAGTTATAGCTACTATCGTTTCGTTACTATTGATTATCTTCTTACTCGCAGATATTTTCCAATCTAATGTACTTAATACATCTATTGTATCTCAGCTTGTTATAAAAATATCTCATCCCCAAGCTATAGCCATGTGCTTACTTGCCGATGTAAGTCATCCTATTTCGTTTGAAACACTATCTACAGCTGGCTTATATACATTGAAATTTACAGCTTCAATAGTTCAATCAAAATCTGATGTAGGAGTTACCGTTATAGTATAATTACTTCAAGAGGATAAAGTTATAGTGTTTTGACTTCAAATAAACCATCAATTCCTTCAGCTTTCTGTCTCTATATCTTGATGCCCATCTATATCTACTGTTACGTTTCAGGCTGTGCAATTAGTAACTTTTATAGCCATTCTTTCCCTTCATGTATCATAAGCTTCTGCTACTACAGATAATGTTCAAGTCTGTCATATAGTATGCTCCATTCAATCATCTGTTAAAGTCCATCCACTTCATACAGTCCATCATGCTGCTGAATTTTCAAATCTAGGATTTACTATTGTTTGTCCGTTAAGACTATATGTATCTTTAAATGGTATCTTTTTTATGAATGTAGGTCAAAACCATAAAGCATAATCTCAATATACAATTCATCATCTACAGCTAAAATTTGTAGGATTGTTATATATAGCTCCACCTCATGCACTTCATCATTCTCAATCTACAGATCAATTCAGATTTTCTCCCATTTCTATTTGTCAATCAGCTGTAAATACGACAAAGTTATTAGAATCACTAATCATACTTCACATACAAGGACTTACAGCTAGAGGGTATCATTCAGTTCTATTATTTAAGCTTTTAGTTTCTATATAAGGTCATAGCTTGAATCATTTTGTAGAATATCAAGTCTGAATACCATCAGAATAAAAATAACTACCTCAGACAAACTCATCAGCTGAGATACCTTTTGTCCAATCACTTAATGTAATATCTTCTCTTTTTATATCTGCCATAGTTTTATTCTAAGAATCATAAATATGGATCAATTACTTGATACCCACTCTCATTATCAAAGCATCATTCTGTTTGCATCTGCTGTATAGCTTGCAAATAATATCCCTCTCGTAGTTGTTGTTTATCAAATACTTGTTTCTCTCCAAATACTAAACTATTCAATCATTTAACTAATATGTTATGATACTCTGGAGCTAGTTTTATTTCATCTGAATCGCTTGTTAAAGCTAGGTCTAACGGTATATATTTTCATTCTAAGCGTAATCCTCATTCAATATCTTTCTCTGGTATAGGATAGATAAAAATACTACCATCTCTTAATACTCAGTATGGTTTCTTATTCTTGTTTATCTCATAGTCTATATTGATACTAGCATCGTATATTGGAATCCTTTTATCCTTTCATTCATGGATATAAAAACAATCTAACACTAGCTTTAATCAAGTCTGAGTGTCAGATGGTTGTGGAATGATATACTCTTGTTGTCATGCAACTACATCTGTTGTATAACTCTGCCAAGTGTATTTTTTAGAGTTTACAGATAATCTTGAGAATATATCTTTATAGATAATGTTTAGATATGTTAGATAATCAGCATCTGCTATCTGTCATGCAGTAGTAGAAGTCTGTTTTCTTGATAACTCTATGATAGTTGATACATCCATTAGCTAATATGTTTCTAAATAAAAGTTTCATTTTGAGAGGTTAGTTTCCCAACCTCCCAACTATGAAAGATTTACTAAGCAGCAATCTTGATTTTAACCATTCTTTCTTCTCCTTCTTTGAAAGTCTTAACTCCGTAAAGGCAAGAAATGATGTAGTAATCAGCTTTCTGTTTAGGTAATGGATTCTTTCTTACATCTATGTTCTGTTGCATAACTAAGTCAATAGCTCCTGGTCTACAAAGTAATGCATGAGCTTCTTCAGCTCCAACAGTTATTGTAGTATCATCAGTTGAAACGATAACATCTCCAGCTGTAGTGATAACTCCTGTAGATCCATCTAAGTGTACTCTTGCGTTCTTTAATTTAGCTCTATCAGCAGCAGAGATGTCAACATAAGTTGTTCCTGCTCCTGCAGCTCCGTTAACAGCAGCAGCTAAGTTAGTCAAAGCAGCAGCATCGTTAGCCCCTTTCAATACAGTTCCAGCTGTAGTTGAAAGAGAAGATACGAAAGTGAATGTAACTCCTGCGATAGTGATAGCATCTGTAGCAACTACACTTGAAAAGCTGATAGTTCTAGAGTGAGCTACGTTGTTAGATGAGTATACTTTGTATCCTGCAAAGTTTCCAGCATATCCGTTTTTCAAAGCTAAGTCAGCAAGGCTGAATCAGTCTTGAGCAACAGTTTGAGCGATAACACTTGCCATCTTTGGAGATACTACCAAAGCCCAAGTTTTATCCATTTCACATCCATTAGCTGTAAGTTTAGCACCTGCAGTCATAATAGCATTTAGACAGTTAGAAGTAGATAAGCTAATAGCTTGTCCAGCAGTTCCTCCGATGTCTCATGCATCCATAGTTACAACAGCATTTGATACTTCAGCTAATACTTTTCCATCAATATCGTTAGCTAATCTATAAGCAGCTCTTTCTACATAGCTGTTTTCTAGATCGTATTTCATTTGAATCCAATCTACTTCATCTATAGCGAAAGAGATTTCTTTTGATTGATCAATGTCTAGATATTCATCAGTTCCTACTAAATCCTGTTGAGTTGTATCTGTGTATTTAACATAGTCGTTTACAACTAAGTCATTTGGATAAGGTCTGTGGATTCTGTCTCCATATTTCAAGTCAGGTTGTTCTTCAAAAGAACAGATTTGTGTAGCTACCAAAGCATTTTTAGTTAAATATTGGATTCTTCTACTCCATAGCTCAGGTATAAAAGCATCTAAATTTTGTGCCATTTTGAATTAAAATAAGTTAAGTAAAAGGTTATTTTTTACCTCTTGCTTTCCAGAACTCGTTAAATTCTGCATCAGTCATTTGTCTCCAATCTTTTTCAGGCTCTGGGTCTTTAGTGATACCATCCACTCAAAGATTAGAAGTCTGACTTTTAAGCAATTCAGGTTTGTTTTTAGCTAGATATAACTGATAGGCTGTATTGGCATCCATTCATGTATACTGTGATTGGATTTTCTTTACTTCCTCTCTAAACTCACTAGCTGTAGAGTTTTTTTCAAAGAATAGTTCCTCCTTTACCTTTTTATCGATGTAGCTATAATCGATTTGGTATTGAGCTTTTTCTTTTTCTTGTGCCTTAGCACTCTTAAATCTAGACTGTCGTTTGTCTGCTCTTTCCTTTTCTTTTTCGTAAAGAGCTTTGTAATCAACTTCTTCTCAGTCTACTCACTCCTCAATAGGAGTTGTGTCTAAAGTTTCTTCTTCAGGCATGGTAATAATTGGTTAGTAATAAAGCATCATAACCGTAGCTAATATGGTTTGCTTTTGCATAAACCATCAAACTGCGAATATGTTAGGTATTAAACCTCATAAGTTTGGCTCTCTTTACTGCTGATTCCTTTCAGTTCCACTACTTACATTTAGGGAATTTTACACTATATGTCTTCTTAACCATTGAGAATCAGTCTCTACCTTTCTTGTAATCTTTCATAGATTCAGAAGTTGGTTTAGAATAACTCTTGCTTACTTTTACTTTCATCCTTTATGTAATTAGGTTATAAAACTAAACTTCTTGTTTAAACATACCTTCAATAATCTCTGCTCTCTCTTGTTCTTCCATCTCCTCTATATCTTCATCAGCTTTATAATCTGGGTTTTCTATCATTTGTGTTGGTAGCTTTTCAACTACCCATGCAAGACATCTCATTTCAGCTCTTAATAAATCTGATGGTGTTAAGTGTTCATCTGCTACATCCATGCAATCTCCATAAACAATTTTGTTAGCTAATGCTATTTGTCTGTTCTTGATTAGCTCTTTCATCTTTTCCCATCCTCTTGATCTTAATAAGTCATCAAGCTTTACCATTTTTTCTGCCATTACATTTGATTAGAATTTAAATTAACTGTATCTCTAGTGATTAGTTCATCTTTAGTTGGCTGTCATTGAGCCATCATGATATTAGCTGCACTATTAGCCATCTCGTTTTGCATAGGCATTTGTGGTTGTCATTCTCATAACTCTAGTAGCAATCAGTTTAGCTTCTGTAATATCTCATCCTTTAAATCTCAATCTTCAGCTTTCTGCATATAGAGCCAAACAGTATAAAAGTCTATATCTGTTCTCTTGAATAAGCTTGTTGGTTTAGCTCCTAGATTTACCATATCTACATAACTCTTAGCGATTCTTTCTTCAGGTGTATATGCAAAGATAGAATTGACTGTATTTGGTTTTAATCCTGTAGCTCTAAGATATAATCTCTTAAATATTGCTTTGTTTACAGGCTTTATTTCAGGATCATTTGTTATTATTGGATACAAAGCCATTAGAGTGTTTTTGTCTTTCTCATTGATAGCGTTAATATCTTCAGTAGCTCATACCATAATGTAAGGCATCTGTTTAGTGATGAATTGGTCTTTACTCAAACTAGCTCAAGTCCATTCAAAATCAGCATTCAGTAATACTCGTTTTTCTTCTCCATCTTTGAAATTCTCTAGATAACCTCTCCATCGTTGGAAGTAGTAATCTCTATAGAATCGTTGTTTAATCGTATTCTTGATAGATAACTGCATATTAGCATTGGCTTGTAATTGTTGAGCTTCTGCTTTAGTCATAGACTTATCAGGCATTATTCATTGCTGTAAGCTATCTATCTTTGAATCGTATTTAGCTTCATTCTCTAGCCAAGACATCATATTCCATACATCAGTTTTAATCTGACTCTGTGGCAACTCATACATTGCATTCTGTATTGGCTGTGTTCCTATCTCGTTTTCATCTATAAATAAGTATCTCTGGTCAAATGTTTTCTTCTGTAATTCCTCCTTGTTCTTAATCAATCTAGAATTAACTAAGAAATCTCCACCTGTAGCTTCTCTCTTAGCTTTCATCAGACTTAGATTTGCTAAGATAGATTTAGCATTCTGTTTATCCTCTACTTTATCACAGATAGAAGTTCCAAATGGATTTCATCTTACAGGATCATAGTAGTTGAGTAATACAGGTCGTGGAATCAATGTTGGATCTAGTTTTTCTTCTTTAGTTACTGCTGGCAATTCTTCCTTGTAAAATATCTCGCTCATATCTGCACTAAGTACAAACTTCCATTTCCTTCAATCTACAATCGTGTAGTGAGTGTAAATATCTAAAGCGAAGTTATCCTCTATTTCATCTACTATGATTGGTCATGTTCAAGCTTTATTCTGATATGCTTCTCTAGTTAGGTTGTCTTCCATATTGTACTGTTTAGCAAACCATCTATTGATAGCATCTTTATCGTATTTATCTTTTACATCATGAATATTTGTTAGCATACAAAATCCATGAAATCTGTAGTTCTTTCAATCAAACTGTCATGTCTGAGTTGGTAATGGATCAGGTATCCATGAAAGAGGGTTGATAGCTCTCCAAGTGTTAGTCTTTGTTGTATGGTCAAATCAAGTCTTGTTTAGTATTCATACTCCGAAGAAAAGACTATCTTGTTCTACTTGATATTTGAGCTGTTGTGTAGCTCATTCTCTTTCATCAAACTCAGCAACAGCATTTAAATTCTGAGCTTCTTCTTCTCATATCCATCATTGTCTAGATATGAATTTACATTTAACTCAGTTAGTAAAGAATGATGCAATAAGTGTATCTATGTAGTTTCATATCATGTTGATATTGATAATCTTTGCAGATTTAGTAGCCTGTGGATTTCGTTTCATAATTCTATCTCTGTATCTAATCCTTGCAGGTCTTACATAGTTCAATCATAAAGCATATTCTCTTTGTATCTGTACGAGTATTGCTGACTTATCCATGCTTAGTATATGATATAAATTCAACAGGTATTATATTCTGAAAATTTCAGATGCAACAAAAAAATTAGTATAACATATCATCAAAGTTTATTGTTATCACATCTGTATGTGTAACAGGAGAGTAAGGTCTTCACAAAGTCCGATACATTCTCATCATTATCGCATCTGCATAATCAGGAGAATGTCCCAATCTCTTTTTCATATCCTCCTTGCTTTCTAGTCTGATTTTATTCTCTCATTCTAAATCTTTTACTAGGATATTGTCTAGCTCGTTCTGTAGCTTATCCTTTATCTCTCAAGAAGTATTAACTCTGATTTCCCTTTTCTCCATCAGGTATTTGAGTTTAAAGTAGCATTGTGTTTTAAGGTTAGCATAATTCCTTAGCTCATCCTTTTGCACTATAGGAGTTCAATTATTCATAAAATTTACACATCATCTTAGATGGTCACAAACTCATCATCATACTCAGTCTGAATCTATACAAATATTTGATCTCCTGCAGTTGTAATATCTTTCAAGCTCTCTGATAGTTTCTACTGTCTGGTCTGTTGTTCTTCAGTTGTAGCTTTTAATCTCTACAGCTTCTAATCCTTTTCGCACTACAATAACAGTCATGTCATCTCCTAGTCTAGCTACATCGCAAGTAATATAAGTTTCTTCACTAGATGGAACATTTGCTGTAAATAAATCTGAAATCTCATCCCATCTGAATAGCTTTCATGGTGTATCATCATAATCAAAGTTTCAGTAGAGTAGTCTTTGTTTCGTTATCTCATCAGCTCTCTCTAGTTGTGTAATGTATTCTGGTGGCAAGTAAGGGTTATCTCATGCTGTAGCTCTTACGAATTTTCTATAAGGTGGCAAAGTTCAAGCTTTTCGTGGTAGGTAATAATCGTTATAAACGTGTCATTTGTTAGGATTAAAACATTCTAAGAACTTTGGATGCTTCTTTATTGTCTTTCAGTTTATAACAAAAGTATTCTGTCTTCAGATACGAGTTTTTAACATCTCAATACCTTTAGCATCTACTTCATTTGCTTCATCTATGAAAGCTCATGTAAGCTCTAATGATCAAAACCTAGTCCATTCAGGATCAGATGGTTGAGCTGCACAATCAAGTAAAATGATTTCACTTCAGTTAGGGAATCTGATTATATTTGTTTGACTGTTAAGATTTCATCTATCTAGTTCAGGGATTTTGTAATAATCCATAATCTTGTAGTAAGTCGCTAATGTAGTTCTTCTAAGATTTACAAGCTCCTTTCTTCAGATTACTCGCCTAGATCAAGGATATTCATAACAAGCTGACCAAATAGCAAAACATCCAAGCCGTGATTTACTTCATCATGCAGCTCATCCAAATCAGATTTCAGTAGTTATATCATCTCTGAAATACTGTAAAGCTTCGTATTGTTTAGGGGTTGCTTTAAACTCTACAAACATTTTCTACTTCTTTTTAAAACTGATTTTCTTTTTAGGAGCAGGTTTTTTCTCCTCTGCTTCCTCTTTAAGCTCAACTTTGATTGGCTCAGGTTTCTTTTCTTCCTTTACTTCTAGTTTTGCAAGAAGTCATTTAATCCATTCAATCATCTCCAAACTTCTAAGCTGATTCTTTCGCTCTAGTTCTTTGATTTTTGCTTCAAGCTCTTTTTTGATTTCTTCAATCATGGGTTATTGTTTACAGAATAAAAAATATGTAAGTCTGATATTAACCTCTCAATCTGTATCTTTTGGATAGGAGAGAAAGGTTTACAGATTACTTGTAATTGGTCGCTTATCTTATCTCGTTGATCTGTTCAAAAATATTCTTTAACTAATTCAGGTTTATTCCTACGATGGTATTTGATACATTGAGTTAAATCTGATTTTAGATACTCATAGATTTCTTTTATTCTTGCTTGGTTTTGTAAGGTCATCTTTTTTTATTGATAATTGGATCTAAAGCTTCTATCTTATCTGTAACAAAGTCATGGAAATCCTGTAGGTTGAAATCTTTATAAGTTGGCATATTTCATTCTTCTATGTCATATTCTTGAATAGCCATAAACTCACAGAGTACAGTTTCAGCATCTTTGTACTGCCTTTGCACCACTTCTATTGTATCTGCAATTACAGCTCTTGGCATTCCTTGACATTTTGTTAGAAATAAAATCTGACCACCTTTTCTGTTTGCGTTTTCCCTACGGAGCAACTTTGCCTTTTGCTAGTTCTGAACTACTAAGCATTATTTTCATCACTTTTGCTACTGTCAATAGGATTTCATCACATGACTATATGTATTCACTCTATCCTGATATTCTGATTTACATCGCTTTCTTCCTTTACATAAGTAGTTGGTTGTCAGTTCTGAATACGATTCATTCATCGGATAGTGTTTAAATCTTTGACATTTATATTTCATTTCGCTTCCATCTGATCTAGTTTCACTTTCGTTAGCTCTATAGCTTTTGCTATGTTTCAAAGTAAAAATTCTGTACTTGGCTCTAGTTGTTTTGCTAGTTTATTTCAAACTTGCTTAATAGCTTTCTCTGTCGCCTTTGCTTTTAGCTCTTTCTTTTCTTTGCTCCATCATTTAGTTTCCATCCTAGTTCTAGCATTGTATGTAACTCATTTGTCGCACAAAAATCTTTTAACCTCTGAATAGTTAGAAGCTAAAAACTCTTTTTTTAATTGTGAATAATCTTGCTTTTGGACTCACATCTTTAAAACTTAAATAAAAATCTGATTATACCTTGAGTTTTCTATACTCAGCTTGTAGTTCTTTATTCCTCTTGTTAGTACATTTGATACAGAGTTCTCTGTGTACTTTCTGCTCTATTAGTTTTCAGCATTGTTTACATTTGATTTGCATCCTATTTAAAAAGAGAAATAAATCTGAATCGTAAGTTTTTGATCCTGTTTGGTTTCATGTTATATCTGTTTCTTGCCATGTTTATGTTACTAGGTGTATAAATAGCTTCTCTTAAACTCATTCACTTTTTAAGTCTACCGTAGAAACTGCGATAGGAGACATAAGGCTGAGATGTTAATTGCATCCTTTTGATGTGTTCTTTATGAAAGAACTTTACATCTCATTTCTCATAGAGGGGATTCAGTTTGGACATGATTTTAGTTTAAAAGATAAAAGAGAAATCTGATTTACTAAAGTCTTGTTTAGCTGTTTAACCTCGTCTAGATTGTCTTTCATCGTTAGTAGTGATTCTCTATACTCATGTAGCTTCTGTTTAAGCTCTTTTATTTCTTGCTCTTGTTTATGATTCTGTGCTGTTAGCATTCTTTCATTTATTGTTACGTGCATTTTATTTTTAAAGGAAATAAAAAAGTCTGACTTATACTGTCAGTTTTTTTGAATATTCAATAATCTTTTCTGTGTATGTATTGATTATCTCTTGATAATCTGCTTTACTTCGCTCTTTGTGTAGTTTCTTAGATTCGGAGATCATGTTATCTACATACTCTATTCCATATTTTTTCTGCATCCATCTAGTGTAGGCAATATAGTTTCAGTTTAGAATTACGTTACATCTGTAACATCAGGCGTGACAGTTGGATTCATCGTAGCGATAAAACCAACAACTCCTTTTGATAAAGTGCATATTCTGAGCTTTCTTTCGTGGGAGTTTAGATCAGCATAATGGACAAGTAACTACTCATTGTTTGTTACTATCTCTCAATCTAACAAAGGTAGAAAAAACTGAATCAGCTTTTTGTCTAAGCTTTGTTTTAGTAGGAGATTTGATTTTCTTTGTTTTTGCCATTAAGCCAAAATGCCTTACTGTTATAAAGTAAGGCTCTATACACACTACAGTTCTGCAATAATTATAACCCTAGATTTTTAATTTGCAAGACTTTTTATAGGTAAAAACTAAATTATAACTTTTGGTTATCATAATTTTTAGATACTGACTTGATTTTGAATATTGACTTTTTTATAATTTATATTGTTGTAGTGTATAAAAGGTAGAGTCTGTTATAAAGATTTTACTTTTTAAAGAAATGGAAAAATGCACTTAATTGTTATAGAATTTGCTAAGTGGTTAAAGCAAATAAATTATTCTGATTCTACAATTCAGAATTATATTAGAACTCTAGATTTATTTGATGACTATGTTCGTGATCTAACATTTTGAGTTAGGGGAGTAGAGTATCCTCATTCAATAGAGCTTGAAGATGTAGAACAGTTTGCTGAGAGAGAAAGGATCAGAGGAAAAAATGTAAGAACTGTTAATAACCATCTAGCTTGAATTAAAAAGTTTTTCAGATTCTGTAACCATAAAGGTTTGAATGTTATGGATTACAGAAGGATACTTTTTGCTAGAGAGCCTGAATACCATATAAATGCACTAGATGAAAAAGATATGAAAAGGCTGTTAGAATATCTAAGAACTGATACTAGTAAGAATGAGATTGTAAGAATGAGGGATTATGCTATTGGTTTAGTTTTAACTTATGCATGATTAAGAGTATCAGAATTGTGTAATCTTAAAGTTGTAGATGTAAGAGAGAATATGCAGATAGTAGGGAAGTGATGAAGTAGAAGATTGGTTTATTTGTACACAGACTATATCAAAGTTATTGATTTGTATTTATTTCTAAGGAGAAGATTGAAAATAAATTCTGAATATGTTTTTGTATCTCATTCTAATAACTCTAGAGGTAAGCCATTGAGCAGATGTGCAGTAGAAGATATCATAGGGAAAGCCGGAAAAGAAATCTGATTAGAAGTACGACCGCATAAGCTCCGCCATACCTGTGCTACTCAGATGTTAGAAAATGGAGGAAATATAGTTTATATCTGACAAATTCTATGACATACAAATCTAAAAACTACACAATGTTATTTGGATTATAGCAATGATAAACTGAGAAATACGCAATATTTAATTCCAAGAGTATAAAAAGTAGGGGAGTTTTTTCTTCCTCTACTTTGCATGATCTTTAAAATTGTGTAAACTACCCTTTGAAAATCTAGTTTATAACTAAACTTTTGAAATTTATAAAAAAAGTTAAAAAAAACTTGCATTTTTTTGATTTTTGAATAAACTTAGATTGTCAATGAATGACAAATTATGTATGAGAGCTACCAAGCTCTAAAAAATATAACTAATTTACTTTGCACAATGTACCTTGATTAGAGTTCAGAACTGCAATTTAGAGTTATATATACATAAAGCATTCATTGAAAGATGGATGCTTTTTTCTTTCTACCACACAAGGCTCTACACACTACAACCTAGAGTTCTACCACACAACTAGAAAAAAGCACAGCATCAAAGGGTTACACAGCACTGATACATATAGTGCTGTAGGATAGTAACCCTCCTGCAGTACAATATGTAACGGTGCTTTTTTATAGCCCTCCGAAGTGAGAATTTAAAAGACTGTTACAGAAGTAATGCGACAGTCTTTTATTTTTCTTACCAACGAAAATGCGAAAACTAATTAGCAAATGAAATGGAAAGAATTTCTATGGTATAGATCAGAATTGAGATTACCATGAGATTGTCAGAGTGAGGGGGTATTTCTATAGGTGTAAGTATGTCATTGGAGAATGACTAATACCTATGTGAGATGCTCTCAAGAAATCTGAATTTACTTTAGATGAATAGTTATGATGGAATGATTTATAAAAATTCCAAATGCTATTCTTCAGGATAAGGAGCTACTACCAACAGAAAAATTACTCTACTGAATTATTGATTGTCTATGCAACAATAAAGAAAAAGTTTGTACAGCAAGTAATCAGTATCTAAGTGAATGTATGTTTATTTCAGTTCGTTCTGTTCAGAGATGAATTAAAGTGTTATCTGATAAATCCTACATTAAAGTATGGGGTGACACAGATGTCATGGGGGTATGACATACGTGTCGCAAAATCGCGACACAGATGTCACCCAATAATATAAGTAATAAAGATATATCTAAAGATATATCTAACTGCCACTCTGAATTATACAGTAAATATTACTGAGCTACTAAATGAATAGATATAGCTAAATGTAATAAACTAATGGATACTAAACTTAAACAATGAGTTACACTAAACGACATCCAAATATGAATGGTGCTGTACAACAATGAATGTAGGCTAAACAAAGAATGGAGATATGTTAAGAAGTTTGAAACATGGATTAGTGAGTTTCAACCACTTACTGAAGAACAAGTAGAAGAAACTCTTACTAGAATTATCAGAGATCATAAACAGAAAAAGAAATCTGATGAGAAATACAGTAAATCTAAACCTTGTAAGGATTTATGGAATGAATTATGTGAGACATTCTGAAAGGAGAAAGTGAATACAATATTTAAGAGCGAATCTACATGAGGGATAGAGTTAAACTTTATCTAGCTAACTTAAACAAAAATGTATGAATTTAAAAAAAAGATAGCCATTGACTATCCAAGTGAAGCATTTGATGAGTTTGAATGTATTATGACATGAGAATTAGCAACGATAATAGCTGAGACTAACTCCTGAAAAACAACGTTCGCTTTAGATATGATAGATAGGAACTCAAAGAAATGAATTAAAGGATTCTACTTCAACTTAGAGTTTCCAATAGAAACAATGTGGCAAGGTAGATGGCTTTGGTTTCATAACAAGACCAAGAAAGACCTTACAGAAGATTGAGAGCTAACAGATGAAGATATTGCTGATATGGAAAATTACATAAACACTAATCTGAATAAGTTTCAATATTACAACAGTCCAAACTGAATCAGCTTACAAAAATTAGAACAAATCATTGAGGTAGCAGCAATAGATGGATTTAAATTCTTCATAGTGGATACATTTAGTAGGATACACGGTAACCTAGAGAAAGATTCTAGGAATAGTCAGAATAAATGTATGGAAGAATTACAAGAGTTAGCTCAGAGGTTAAATGTAGCAATCATTATGTTACATCATACCAATAGACAATGAACACGAGAATGATCACAGAAAATAATGGATTTATCGAATGTGTTTATCATGATAACAAAAGAAGAAGATTGAGAATGACAAGAATATAGGAAGTACAAACTACTAAAAGACAAATTTGTAGTGAATAAGGAAGTTGATGTTTACTATTACTGATGAAAATATGTTAAAGACTGACTATGAATATGAAACAAACCATTCTAGCTTTGATCCAATGGAGGATATTGAGTTTGTTGCTCATCAAGAGAATTGGTGTATGGTAAGGACACAGAAATTACTACCGACATTAAAATTCATGCAACAAACGGGATGGAAAATATGGGAACTTATCCCTGATGATGAATTTACAGAATGGGAGATTTTAATCTATTATAAGCCTAAAAATGAAAACTAGAGAGTATAAGTATGAATGAGATATTTTGTGGATCAAATGTACTAAATGTTGAGAGTATAAAGATGAAAATAGTTTTTATAGACTAAAATGAAAACTTTTCTGACTTACACCCCAATGTAAAGAATGTTATAAAAAATATTCTATACAGAATAAGGAAAGTATTAAAGAATATAAAAGGTGATATTATCTAAATAATAAAGAATCTTTATCAGAAAAAAATAAGAATTATCGTTTATCTCATGTAGATGAGATAGCAAGATATAAAAAGGTGTATTCAATAAAAAATAGAACAAGATTATGTCTAAAAAGGAAAAAATATTATGAAGATAATAAGAAAGAGATATTAAAAAAACAAAAAGGATATAGGGAGATAAATAAAGATAGTATAGCAGATTACAATAAAAGATATTATGTCTTAAATCAAGATAAATTAAGGGAATATAAGAGTTTATATAATAAAGCGAATAAAGAGAGAATACGTAATAAAAGAAGTATTTATAGACAGATACACAAAACTGAGATCTCCCAAAGAGAATTAGATTATAAAAATAATCGTTCTACTGAGTTATGATATGATTGGTTTATGTTTCACGAGAAAGCTCGTAGATATGTAAAAAAATATAATCTTAAACCAACTAAATGTCCTATATGTTGAAATAATGACAAAATACAGATACATCATCCATCTTATAGAGTATTTGAAGATTGGAGTTGTATTGTATTCTGTTGTCCAACTTGTCATGCGGGAATACATACTTGACTAATAGAATGCCCACAACCAATTAACCTTTTAACATTTAAATAAATAATGGACTACTTAGAAACATACGACTTCTATGCAACATCTAAGGATAATGCAGAGAAGAAAATGGAAGCAGTAATCAGGAAACATTATTGGAAATACTGAAAGATGCTTAAAATTCAGAATCTCCGACTGATAAATCAGAATTTATGGAGATGCAATTTGACTTATTAACCAAACTTAACAATGGACAATGAAGAAAAAACAACAGACCAACCTGTAGAGACAGAGGAAGAATGAGAAGAAATGACAGATGCTGAATACATATTATCATTTCTGAATTTACCTTTTTAAACTAACTATTGATGGAAAAATACAATAAAAGAGATGCACAAGGCAGACTTATTGACTGAATAATGATGGAAGTAGATGATGATAGAGTTTACTACCGAGTGGTTATAGACAGAGAACAAGTCTACTATGCATCGCATCAAGAAGAAGCGTTTGTAGTTCTTACTGATCTACTAGAAGCTAGAGAAGATGGGAACTTACAAGAGGCTTTAGATAAACTTAATAACTAATTTATACCTTACAATTTAATAAACATGAAAACAGCAAAAATATTAAAATTAACTATTGATTCTTGGGACTGACAATATGGTAAAATGTACAGTCACAAAATGGAATTAGATAATTGAGAGACAATAAAGCTCAATAAGAAAAAAGACAATTCATTTAAAATATGAGACACTGTATCTTATGAGGAGAATTGAGAATGAAAACGAAAGGAAGTAAAGGAAGAAAAGACTTTCCAACCTAAACAATTCAGTCAGGAATTACAAAATAGAGGAGCTATGGTTTGAATGAGTGTAAAATTAGCATTTGAAAGAGTATATCAAACAGAAAAAGATTTAGAGAAAGCAAAGAAATTATCAAAAGAAATATTTGACATAGCAATGGAACTCTATAACTGAGACACATCTGAATCTAAAATTGAAGATAGTACGGAATACGACAATTTGCCCTTCTAAATCTCAGCTCACAGAGTGAGAGTTAGCTCAGATGAGAGTTAATGAACTTTGTAGAAAGCTGAGACAAATGACACCGCCTCCTAGTTGGATGGATCAATCAGAGGAGGGAATAAAGAAATGGAGAAATTTATAACTTTTAAATCATTTACTAAATAAGGATGGAGAACTTACCAACTTTATCAGAGATAGTATTACAGGATATGCCAATAGACTTCTTTGACTTTACTTTTATCGTAAATGCTGATTGAACTCTTAAAGAATGTCAGTTTCTATGAAAGAAAGTAGATGAGCTGTTGGCTTTATCACTATGGGCTATCAGAGAGAAGTACATGAAGAAAACTAGACAGCATAAAGAAGATAAGAAAAAGCTGACTAACCAACAAGCTGAGAGAGAAGCATGGAGTAAAAGCAAAGACCACTTACAAGAGCATATCAGGAAATCTGAAGCTAAACTAAGTGAGTATAAGAATGTAATACTAGCATTCTGAAAGTTGGCTACTTGTAATTCAATAAGTAAATAAGGATGACCGCATGAGGAGTTTATAATCTGAAACACAAAGAGCTTTACGAATGGTATCAGCAACAGCCTGAGCCTAAATGCCAACGAGCTAAGTTTGCATCAAGAGTTAAAAAGTATGGCTACAGTAAAGAGAAAGCTCTAACTCTAGAATCACTTTATGCAGCGAAAAGGAGAGAGCATATAGTCTATGATTCTGATGGGAGAGTATGTACTAGATGCTGAGAATATAAGAAACGAGATTTATTCTCCTATTCTAAGTCAGGATTCAATAAGCATACCCCTATGTGTAAAGAATGTAGGAATAAATACCATAACGAGCATAGACAAAAAACATGATATAAAGCTGATAGAGAATACAGAGATAAAAAAAGACATTTACAGATAGGAGATCAGATTTATTTTAATTCTGAGATATGGGAAGTCCAAAGTTACAGTAGTAACAAATGATACATAGTAAAGTCAATTGTTACTTGAGAAGAAAGAAGAATAAGCACGATGGATAACCATTATCGTAAGAATAATCACTGTGTAAGATTTAGAAAGCTCTTAGAGAAAGTTACATTGGCACAACCTAATGAAATTAAAGAAGTAATAGAAGAAAAAAAGTACAGCATAGATTTAGATGAGATGCTGTACTGAGAATATGAGTAAGTCCATGCTCTCAACATGGGATGATCTTAAACAGTTTGGCTACCAAGAGCAAGCGACTTGATGTAGCCTCTGAATGTGGCAGTCAACCAAAGACTTAAAAATAAAGAGGTATGTTAGTTCTTATTATATCTTTCAACTCGCATACCTCATCTATTTAGATCTTAAAACGACACATGAAACAAAACTTAATCAAAATCTTATGAGTAATCATAGTTATTACCGTTATAATTATTGCTGTATGCACACGATGAACAGCAAGAGCTATAAATCCTAACTCAGAAAAAATTGCAGAGCTTAGCTATCAAGTGAATGAGTTAGAAAGCCATAAAAATCTATGTTTAGATAATTTACCTTACAAAGAGAGTGTAGATAATGCTAACTGAATACACACGTATTGTAATATGTACGATGAGTTAATAATGAGATACCAAGAAGAAATAGAAAAGCTGAAAGAGTGGAGACCTGCAGCTAGTGAAACTGAGACAGCTTGAACTGCTGAGATACAAGAAAACCGAGAGCCTTGAATGGTAAGTTGAGATCATCAAGTAATGCCTGAAATCAAAGCAACAGAGGAACATGAGAGATTTAAAGAGATGGCTGCTGCTTACTGACTAGATGCTAGTAAAATACGAACTGTAGAAAATAGATATGGAATCAAAGAATGAGTTATCCTCTGTATAACAGTTGCAGAAACGAGTGGCTGACATAGAGGATACTGACAAGGGAATATCTGAAATGTAGGGAATAATGATAGAGGAGACAGAGTAACATTTGCATTTTTAGAAACATGATTAGAGAAAATCTGACAGACTTTGAATAATCGTTATCTAGGTAGCATTCAGACTTTAGGTTGCTTATCAAATGGTGGTAGCTGTCAAGCACGAGATAATAATTCTCATAGATATGCTACTTCAAATGGTAACCGAGAAAGAAACATGGTAGCTTGTCTATCTAAGATATATGGTACAGTAGATGCAAAAACTTTTAGTGTTAGGAGATAATCAACATGAGGAAATCTGACAAAATAATAGAGATACTAGCACGAATATGTGAATTGTAGTAATAATATTCTGTGCATGGATTAACTATGAAATAAACATACCATGCTGAGATGGAATGCAAATCGCCGATAAAGGATGCAGTCAGGTAATCTTACAGTAGAGATATTGTAAGCAGGTAGTTGGTTAAGGCTATCCCCCTTATGAACTTTCCTGTCATTGAATCCTGCACCTATACCACCTTATAGGGATATAAAAAATAAGAAATAAATACCGTTGTAATAGCTTGGGTAGAGATGGCTACCCTTTATGGAGAGATGGCTGAGTGGT
>JAEIGA010002873.1_pt1 | contig 27180 bp, 41 predicted proteins | sample 9270691 | NCBI WGS metagenome assembly JAEIGA01 (sample SAMN17057246, study PRJNA624740) | gut metagenome | biome: biome; isolation source: fecal sample | host: Bos grunniens | place: China: Xizang | collected 2019 | reverse complement strand
GCACTTACAATGCTGCCGACTTTGCTGCAGATGGCTTTAGTAAAATTACTGTAGATACTTCTGAGCAACGCAATTTACAGAATAAGACCGTAACACCTGCAAGTGAAATTCAAGTTGTTACAGCCGATGAGACCTTTGTAGGTCTTGGCACTGTTACTGTTAAAGCTGTTCAGACTGAAAATGCAAATGTCATAGCTACTAAGGAAGAACAGACTATAGTGCCAAAAGATGGTACGTTCTTTAAGCAAGTAAATGTTGAGGCGATACAGAACCAAACCAAGACCGTAGTACCTACAACGTCTGACCAGAACATTGCGCCTGACCAAGGTTATGATGGTTTGGATAATGTCATAGTTAAAGGTGACGCCAAACTTCTTCCTGAGAACATTGTAACAGGTGTCACAATATTTGGCACAGTCGGTGCTGCAGGTACTAATACAAATGGTAAGCCTATTGAAATAGCTACAGAAGCCGATATGAACTTGCGAAGAAGTGCTGCCTCTGCTGATATGGCTGGCACACTGTATAAGTACACTGGTGCAACAGGTGCCTATACTAAAGACGCGCTGTATGTAGTTACAACTTCTGAGCCTTACGCACTTATGGAAGTATCCTATCTGTACTTAACGCTCGATGATACGCTGATTACACTAAATGGTAATGTACTAACATGGACACCTGTTCCATTCGCCACTTCTTACTATGTCGAGTATAGTGGTCGTACATTAGGTGTAGTAACAGATACCTCATACACATTAGACATCGATGAGCCTGGCATCTATGATATTCGCGTACTTGCAGGTGCACCAGGATATAATCATGGTGAAAGCAACACTTTAGTATACTACGTTGGACAGACAAAGGTTATAAGGTCTAATACATTTTCATTTCCTGTTGGTAACACTAAATCTATATCTACAACATTTAGTAATAAAGCTATTTTTATGTGCTCCACTGCTGATGCATCTATATCAAGTGTCATAGAATACGACTCCGATGGTGTGTATACAGTATACGACGCTCCGGCCTTGTTTTATGCAGTAGCATCAACCCCTGACTATATGTTTGTTGTAGATAATACAAGTATATATGCTTATGACTCTGACGGAACATATACGCATATAGCTGATGCATTTGAAGAGAACTGGGGTAAATCAGGTGTAGCTCTTGGAAATTATGCAATATTTGATACTTGCTATAGCAGCTATGTAGCTATTGATGATGTCTTAACAACTTCTGATATATGGCAAGTGCGCGATGACGACGGATGCTTAGACGTACCTGGCTCAAGAGAGAATAGTTGCGCTTGCGCTGTAGGTAACTACGCAATATTCGGAAGTGGCCGTTTAAGTTATGCAGACAATGAAACATGGTATTCAGACACTGTTACTCACTCTGAGTCATTTACTGACCGTATCTATGAGTATACTGCTATAGATAAAGACTTAGTTAGTACAGGTGTCACTTCTGCAACAAGCACCCTTTCTGCTGGTGCTGCGGCGGCGAAAGCAGGTGGCTACGCTATATTTGCCGGTGGTAAAATTAACACATACGATGCACATTATGGCTATCATTATTTTGGTGGAAATGAAGGTGGCATTCTTACGTGTCTCGGCTATAGTCTTACAAAAGCTACATATAGTAGAGACGTTGAAGCTATAGATAGTGACCTTACTTGTACTCCATTAGTTTTAACAAGATATGTAAATAACTTATGTGCTACTTCTCTCGGAAACTATGCTATTTTCGGTGGCGGTGAGAACCTGAACCAATCAACATACTTTGATACTGTCGATACAATTAGTGCCGACCTGGTAATAGGCTCATCTGATGCACTCAATACAGCAAGAAGTAACATAAGTGCTACTACACTGATGGGTAAAGCTATATTTGCTGGAGGCGGCAGCGCTGTGTCGTCTAATGCAGATGTATATACAGTTGAAATAGTCTACGAATAAAGAAAGGATTTTTGTTATGAAGAAAATACTAATCTATACTGGAGACAAAACTTTTATGTTTCCTAACGGTGCTTTAGCAACACCTGAAGTAATGGCTAAAAAGTATCCTGCAATAATTTCATTTAAGCATGCGATACAGACAGATGAAAATCAGGAAGTTATCTAGGGTATATCTAACTGGTCGGCAATGCGCTCCCGCTACAGTATAGGTGCTTCCTTGTCTGATGAAGAAGCTATTGTAGCTATCGAAGCTGAACTTAATAAAGAGCCTGTAGCTACTGAGGGCGAAGTTTTACCATCTGCTGAAGAGCGCATCGCTGCGGCGCTTGAATATCAAAATCTTTTAGCAATGGAGGATGTGACAGAATGAGCTACAAGACTATAAAGTTAAATTATGACAGAGGACTTTGGTCAAAACAGATGGTTGCCACTGCTGTTAAAAAGGGCGTCATCACTACAGAACAATATGAGTCTATAACTGGCGAAGCCTACGCATAATTATATAAATCATTAAATACCCACACAGACAATGTGTGGGTATTTTCTATTTGTTCGTGTAGATTACTTAGCATACTTATATTGTTTTTATTTACGAACAAGCAACGAGTGATATAAGGTATATCTACGGACCCGTATAAACAAATAACAAGTAACATTATAATATAAGACACCATTTTAATTTGTATAAATCAAAATCACGGGTCCGTGATTCAAAGACCTACAAGGGATAACTCTTAAAGTGGTATTATATAATAGGAAAATATAATATAAATAGATATTATAATACATTACTATATAAATATTTTCTTAACTTTCTTGATTATCTTAACTATTTTAACATTCTTAACTTTTTGACGGTTCTTTTTTATTTTTCGGGTTCGGCTCTTAAAAATTTAAAATTTTCAACTCTATATAACTTGAGTGTAGATTTTATGCTTAAAAAGTTAAGATAGTTAAGAAAGTTAAGTTGTTAAGAAAAAGCCAAAGAAACTTGATAAAAACTCGTGGGGGAAAAGGTTTACTTTTTTAAGGTACTGTGTTATAATTTATAATAGAGATTGTGAGTGACGCAACGGAAGCTTCATTGTCACTTCTCAAAAATATTTTTATAGTCGAAAGGAAAGATTCACTATGGCAAAAACATTCGAAGTAACTTGTCCCCACTGCAACGAGGCTTTTGAGGTAGAGGTACCTGCAAAAGTTAAGGCTCCCCGCGGTCAGCTTGCTGGCATCGCAATTGAAGACATGACTGATGAGCAACTCAAGAGAGAAATCATCAACGCTAACTCTGTTCTTTATAAGGCAAAGCAGCGTGGTGCTTCTGAAGAGACTATCGCAGCAAATCAGGCACGTGTTGACGCTGCTAAAGCTGAGAAAGCAAAGCGTACCGGCGTTAAAGAAGCTGAGGCTGTAGATGCTCCTTCTGTTGAGGATGCTCTCGTAGGTGACGTTGACGGTTCTGCCGACGTAAACGAAGAAACTGCTGACGAGATTTAATTCTCTTAAGCATACCCGCGCCACTCCACTCCGTAGTGGCGCGGCAGTAAGCGCAGCAATTAGGCTGCGAACTGCTGAAAACCTACAATCAATACAAACGTGCTAAAGCACAGACTTGTTCATTTTTCAGCCTCCTTGTTGATAAATGGATTGTAGGTTTTCAGCAGTTCGTACTGCATACTTTTCTGCACAGTATATAGAGTCCTTTCAGTCGAGTACTGTGTTGGCCAAGCTTTTGTCATTTCTTGGCCATGGTGAATTATGTGCCGCGATGTTTCCAACTTTTCATCGCGGTATATAATAGGTTGCTGAGTCTCTACAATGCATGGCACAATGTAGCTCGGCTCGTTGGCCATTTATGAGCCCATAGCACGATTGACATTGTAGAGCTTCAGCAGCCTATTAGGACTGCTGGATTGTTTAGGCACTCAACAATCCTCCTGCTTTCTGCAGTGGTTTTTCTTAATTCCCACTGCAGTTTTATATGCGTCATTATCCGGTATAGATAATCAGAGGTGCATAGCGCACTTTGTAATGATAGATAGGTTCGACTCCTGTATGACGCTCCACTGGTCCACTGTTAACCATTTTCATACGACCAGCCCAAATAAACGTTTAGAAAATGGGCTCTATAATATGCTGGAGTAGCCCATTGGCAGAGGCGTTGCGTGGCCACACTCATCTGTTTAACAGAGAGGAGTAAAGCAATCAAGATGCAGGTTCAAGTCCTGTCCTCCAGCACCAATACAGCTAAGTGCTTTAGAAGCTCGCATAACCGATGTTGCACTATCAAGGTTATGCTATCAAGTAGTCACGGTATATTGTGTTCGTACAAACGTTGTGTTGAACAAGCAGACTATTAAGAAGCAACGTGGCAGCTGGGAGAGACCAGCCATAACGCTTACCAAACGAAATAATGATATTCATATTATTGTTTCGATGAGCACCTTGAGGCGGAGGTTGCGAGAAGGTGATGTACTCAGGGTGCTTACTTTTTACTCACTACGGTGAGTTTTATTTGGCTAATACATTTTTAGACTTGAGGTATCTTTTGGAAAGGTGTGACTCCGTATTACTAACAAGATTAGCATATCATCGTCAGGCATTGTAGTTAAATGTGAAAGAGACGATGTGGCGACGCAACAAGCATTACAGGAGTTCTATCCTGTACATTCAAATAGAATAGGTACAATACATTCTTTATCTGTACGCAAGGTACCTGAGGTACTTACTAAGCTGAGAGGCTTAACACTTGATAACCTCGCCACAGCACCACAGAGTGTTCAGAACTTCTACACTCGTGAACTTGACACGCGTGTAGTTATGCAAGACTTATTAACTAATGGACCTAAAGAGTCTCCTGTAGTTAATGAGCATTTAACGCTTAAGCCCCATCAACAGCTTGGTCGTGAGATTGCCAAAGTACGTAATAAATTTGGTTTCTTCTTTGATACACGTACAGGCAAGACACCTTTATCCTTATCAATTATGTGGGATGACATTATGGCGCATCCTACACATAAATGGCTTGTAGTTTGCCCACTTATACTTATTGAGAATGCCTGGCTTGAAGATGCTGCGAAGTTCGTTCCTGAGCTTACAGCTATCAATTGTCACGCAACTACAAAGGCCAAACGCTTGAAGGCAATGGAGCGACGTGGTAACATATACATCACAAACACAGAGTCATTTGCAACATACAAAGAGTACTATGACCAGATGGGTTTCTATGGATGCATTGTAGATGAGTCGTCATCAATGAAGAGTCATAAGTCACAGCAGAGTAAAGCACTTGTAGAATTTGCGCAGACTATGAAACGCTTCTATCTTTTATCTGGTACGCCTGCACCTAACGGTGAATATGAGTACTATATGCAGCTTAAGGCACTTGACTATTACTGTGTACCTCCAAGCTATACAAAATTCAAGGAACGCTATTTCATCAATGTTTCATACAATCCACAATTTGAAGATTTGATGCTGCGCCCCGACGCCAAAGATGACCTACTGGCACTGCTTCGTGAGTATTCATTGTATGTAGATAAAGAAGATGTACTTACAACACCTGGTCGTACGTTTGAGATATTTGAGTTTGAACTACCCACTGAACTTAAGAAGCACTACAATAAACTTAAGAATGAAATGTATCTTGAGCTAAGCGATGAGAAGCAGATTGTAGTTGAACAGGCTGCTGCTAAGTATAATAAGCTTAATCAGATAACTTCTGGTTTTGTGATTGATACGCAGGCTATTAAGGAGAACAAGTTCTATGGCGAAAATCAGACAGAAGTACACATGCTTGATGACTACAGATTCCAGCATCTTTACAATAAGCTTGCCGAATTGGGAGATGAGCAAGTTCTTATATGGGCGAACTATCATAAAGAGTTCGAGGTCATACGGAAAGAACTTGGCGACCGTTGTGCTTGTGTCTATGGTATTACGAAGTTATCTGAAAAGACTCAGGCAATCAAAGATTTTAAGGCTGGACGCATACAGTATCTTGTTGCTAACCCTGCTTCCGCCGATAAAGGACTCACGCTTACAAATGCTCACTTATCAATATATTTCAGCTTAAACTACAGTTATGAATTGTTTAAGCAAAGTATGGAGCGCATCTATGGTGATATATCAAAACAACCTAAGCATTGTACGTACTACATTATGATTGCTAAGAATACTATAGACCGCGTTCTGTATGACGATGTATTACAAGGTAAAGCTACAGGCAGCCAAGCAATACTTAACCACTTAAAGGCTGGTGATATTTAATGAGAAAGCTTGATATGCTTGATATGAACTCACTTAATTCTATAGCACATTTACTTAAATGTCAAGGAAATCAGGGCGCTTGTGATGTGCTACTTAGCATTCAATCTAAAGCTACTGCGTTATTAGATGAAGTAAATGGAATAGACACCGGCTTTACATTTGCTAAGACTACCAATGTTACTAATACTAAGAACGTATTAGTTCAGATACCAAAAGCAGTCGTTGGTGACTGGGAATTGAAAGTAGGTGACACACTCCATGTCGAATATAAAGGTGGCAAGATTACCGTCGAACCAACTGTACACAGACGAAGCCGACCTACTGAAGGCTGTTAAGGAATGGTTAGAACCACAATTTCGCGATGGTATAAAGATTGTACGCATTAGCGAACGATATAAAAAAGGATATAGCGACTTATTCCTTTGCGTAAGAGGTATATTTGTAGTTATTGAATTGAAAGATGATGAAGGCGAAGCATCGCCACAGCAATTACGTTTTATAGACGATATGCTGTTCTGCGGTGCAATAGGAGGTGTCTGCAGGACAGTTGCAGAAGTTGCTCATTACGTGGATGTAGCAAAGCAGAGGGCGCCACTATGGCCAATATAGATAAAATGATTTCGGACAACACAGGCCTTGTGTATGCACAGCTTAACAGATTTGGTCTTAGAGATGACCAAGATGCTGAGAGTTCTGCATACGGTGCTTTACATAAAGCAGCTATGACATATAAACCCGATAAGGGTGTTGAATTTTCTACTTATGCTACCTGTTGTATCTACAATGCACTTGCAGGCAGACTGAGAAGCATAAAGTCTCAGCAATCAGTTGAGATTGTGTCATTGTCTGACCCTGTAGGTTTTGAAGAAGGTAATACAACACGTCTTGATAAAATTTGTGTAGATAATTCTGTTGAGTCTGCTTTTATTAAGAAAGAGAAGAATGAGTTACTTTGGCAAGCAATTAACAATGCTAAGGACCATTTATCCGGTACTTCTGCTAAAGTAATAGAGTGCTGGATACAGTCGGACTTTACAGTTAAACAAAAAGAATTAGCAAGTGAAACCGGCGTGTCACAATCCTATATAAGCACAGCTCTTGGTCAATTCAAAAGGTATTTACGAGAAGAACTCGTTAAAATACAGTATCATTATTAAGTGGGAGGATGACAAATGAACGAAGTCGCATTGGCTATAAAAGCTATTGCAGCTACAAATAGCCATAATGACAAGCTTATCTTGCTTAAGCGCTATGGAGACTTAGACGGCTTTAAAGAAATATTGCATTTCATTTATAACCCGTACTGTAGAACCGGCATTTCAGCATCTAAGCTTTCGAAAGTAATCAGTGTTGCTAACAATATGACGTTAGCAGGCGAAGTAATTACCTACAGAGACGCTATTGATTACTTCAAAACACATACGACAGGCAATGACGCTGACCTTGCGTATGGTGCTAAGTTTTTAAAAAGCGTTGTATTTAATTACGGTATGGATAATGCCTACAAACTTGCAAAAGCTATGCTCACCCAAGACCTTAAAATTGGTGTCACAGCTACAACTCTAAACAAGGCATACGGCAAAGATTTTATACCTAAGACTGGGTGCATGCTTGGCACACCTTATGATGACGTTGGACACGACAAAGTCGCTTGGCCCTGTATCGTAACTGAGAAGCTCGATGGTATACGTCGTATCATTATTAAAGAGAACGGTGTGTGCAGAGCATATAGTCGCTCAGGTCATATAGATGAAGGCCTTGTAGAAATACTTGCCGAAGCAATGCATTTACCCGACAACACCGTATATGACGGTGAGCTCTTGGCCAAAGGCACTTTTAAAGATAGTATTGCACAGCGACAGGCTTCTAACTCAATAGCTAATAGCGGGGGAGAGAAGACTGGTCTAACATTCAATGTATTCGATATGATACCACTTGATGAGTTCTATGCTGGTAAATCTACACAGCCGGCATTGAACCGTAAGCTATTACTTGGAGCGACACTTATGGATGACTCTATAGAGTGTCTTGCTGATAATGCTGGAGAGTTGATTGCAGCATTTGGTATACACCAAGAGCTTGAACATATTAAGCCTGTTCCTATCCTTGGTAAAGTTCATAGTTTACTTGAGGCTGAGCCTATCGTTAGTGAAATATGGAATAACGGTGGCGAAGGCATTATGCTTAACACCTGCTCAGGACCTTATGAGATTAAGCGTACCAAACACCTGTTAAAGGTTAAGCACACAGAAGAATATACACTTAAGGTTGTAGATATTCTTGAAGGCACCGGCAGGAATGAAGATGCTATGGGCGCGCTTGTAGTTGACTTTGAGGGCGCCTTTGTCGGAGTTGGTTCAGGTTTTACTGATGCACAGCGCCAAGAGATTTGGGAAAATCCTGAGTACTATATTGGTCGTATGGTTGAAGTTGAGACATTCGGCAAATCTACAAACGCTGCTGGCGGTAAGAGCCTTAACTGTCCTATCTTTAAAAGGTTTGTTGGCGATGAGTGATTACCTAAACGTTGATGGTATAGACTGCTATATTGGTGACCGTGTTTATACAGCTTATAATGTCATAGCTGTTAAAACGTATGAGTATGATGAAGCATTAAAAGTAGCTACAGAGTTAAAAGAAAAATTACAGGGTACTGGCTTTGAACTACACAATGTAGTAAGTATTCCTACGAACGTTAAGGGCTATGGTATAGTAATAACTGGAGTCTTATTAGAGGAGGTATTAAAATGGCAGGATGTATAGAAATGTCATGGCAGCGCCGCCGCGCTACATACAAGCCGACATTTGACAGACCAAAGATTGGTCTAAAGAAGGACGATGAAGTCAAGTGTAGAGTGTTAGGTCTCTTTCAATACACGGATGGTGACAGTGAAGCATGTCCGTATTTTATAATAGAGTTAGCTGAAGGTAAATGCACATATGCAGACCCTGAGCATATACAATTTGCAGATGCTGATGAAGAAGAAGGAGATGAGTGGCTGTCATGTACGTAATAAGTATAGACGGTGCATGCCGTCGTAATGGTAAACCAGATTGTGTTTCATCTGGCGGTGTCTTCATTCAGAAGTTTGAAGCAGATAAGTGTGTAGATACTATAGCATTAGCTCGTATTGACCTAAACTCTACAAATCAACGTGGTGAAATAAAGGCGCTAGCTACTGCTTTAGAATGGATAAAGAATAATTGTGGATATGCAACACCTATACAAATTATTACAGACTCTGAATACATCTTTAATACTATGACAAAAGAATGGTTCATTGGTTGGGAGTCACGTGGTTGGCTTACTGCATCTGGTGAACCTGTGAAGAACGCTGACTTATGGCGAAAGGTATATGACCTTCATAAGATGTGCAGCGAATATTATGGCGTCAATTATTACCATATTAAAGGACATTGTATTTCCTTTGGAAAAGTTACAGCGAATAGACTTTTGGACGAGGATGACTCAGGGAGTAAACTGCTTCAGGAAATCTACAAGAAGTATGATGCTTCTTTAGCGACTAAGCAAGATACTTTTGAGAGTGCACAAGAGTTGTCGTATCGTAACAACGGCTTTAGACTGCCCGATAACATCTTTAGAAACTTTGTAGTTGCCAACACAATGGCAGATGCTATAGCAACTAAAGAGGTTGATGCAGCAGACTCTCAGTCGTGAAAAACGGTTTTACAACTTCTCTTTTCTATGGTATAATATTAAGGTAATGGAAACATTGCAGAACAATTTAGGAGGATATTTATGAGCACAGAATTAACAGCACAAGAAAAACAAGCATTGGCAGCAACCGATGCTCAGGCCCCTATGGGCTTCGAGGACGAGTCAACTGATGACCTTATATTGCCTCGCGTTAAAGTTGTACAGACTTTAAGCCCTGAGCGCAAGGACAAGTTGGCTGAAGAGGGTGACATCATCAACTCTCTTACAAAAGAAAAGTTGAACGGCAAAAAGTTTATTCCTGTATTTAAGTTCAACAACAATGTTCTTTGGAAAGACCGTTCAGAAGGCGGCGGTATTATGTGTATCGCACGCGAAGGAAAAGTCGGCACACTTTCAGATGGCACTACACAGCTTTGTGCTATGTGTAAGAAGTGTGAGTTTGATAACTCTAAGCAGGGTAAGGATGCATTACCTACCTGCACAAAGTATATAAACTTCTTTGGCTTCTTCGAAGGTGAACGTATGCCTATCATTTTAAGCTTCTCTAAGACAAGCTACAATGAAGGTAAAAAGCTTTATAGCCTTGCTAAGGTTACAATGCAGAATATGTGGAACTATGGTTACACTATTACTGAGAAACTTATGGCTAAGGCCGGTAACGAATGGTTTGTCCCTGTTATGACTCCGGCAGGCGCTACAGATGATGAAGACCGTGCATTCGCTCTCTCATTATTTAATACCTACAGAAACACTATGTCCACATTGAACTTCGATATGGATGATACAAGTGTTGCAGCATCTGAAGTTGCTGCACCGTCTGTTGATGTTGACGCTACTGAGTATTAAATAAAAATAGAAGTGCCGCGTCGCAATAACGCGGCACTAATGGGAGAGAGAAGCATTGCGTTGGAACGATTATACTAATCGCATTTTAGCTGAGATAGATAATGAAGCGTTCTTCCTCAATGAGCTTAAAAATATACAGCGGCGTGGTCAAGAGATTAAAGCTGAGTGTCCGTTTAAAGACCTACACGAGTCTCAGACGGATAACAATCCTTCTTTAACGGTAAACTTAGACAAAGGCGTTTACTACTGTAACAGTTGTCACTCACGTGGTAACATTCAGACTATGTATAAAACGCTATATGGTTTATCTAATGAAGAGGCTTGGTTCTCACTCGGCGATGCATTAAAAATTCCGCGACCAGACGGCTCTAAGCCAACTCGCCCCGACATTGAGATTGGCTTAGTGTCCGATTATCATAAACGTCTAATGTCTTTAACAGGACCTTTGCGTACTATGCTAAAAGAGCGCCGCGGCCTCACGGATGAAACCCTTATCAAATTCCAGCTTGGTTGGGATGGTGACAGAATTACCATACCAATCTATGATGAATTTAATACACTCGTCAACTTTAGACGATATAAATGGAACTCTACAGACGACCAGTGGAAAGTGCTTAACTATGTAGATGAATACAATAATCAATACGGTGAAGTACGTATCTTTGGTGTAGATAGAGTATTAGATACCTCTATAGACTATATAGTTTGGGGCGAAGGTGAGATGGACCGCCTCATCACTGAGCAGCACGGTTTTCCGTGCGCGTGCGCTACAAGTGGTGCAGGTTCTTGGAAACCTGAATGGACTAAGCTATTTAGAAATAAGAAACGTGTTTATATTGCACAGGATAACGACGAGGCTGGTCGTAACGCTACAGCTAAGCTTTGTGAAAAGCTCTACAGGGTTGTAGATGTTTACATCATTAACTGGCCCGAGAACTTTCCTGCTAAAGGTGACCTCACGGACTTCTTTACGAAGTGTCAACAAACAGCTGCTGACTTCCAGTTGCTGCTTGATAAAGCTACGAAGTATGTTGACCCTTCTGTGACAGAGCGCCTCCTCGCTGATGAGAGTGAAGCTGCAGAAGTTCACTTAGCTACAAGCGCTGATGCCGAGTACTATAGCAAGCGCATTCGTGTGCCTGTTATGGTTAGTGGTAAAGATGCCACACCGTTCTTATGTCCTAAGCGCGTTAAGGTTAGTTGTGGTGACTCAGCTGATGGTGACAATAAGAAGTGTGCAACTTGTAGTTTAGCTGTGAATGCCGGTGAATTATCTCGTACGTATACTTCACAGGACCAAGACCTTATGAAGTTTATAAAATGTACTGATGGTGCACAGCGTCAACGTTTGCTTGAGTCACTTGGTGTTAACCCTAAGTGTCCTAAGTTTGTGCTAACTACAGAAGAGCATATGAACTTGGAAGAGTTACGTCTTATACCAAAGGCAGAAGCTAATTTCGGCTTTTCTAAAGAACACGAATATGTAGTTAGAACAGGATACTACACTGGCAGTAACTTAAAGACTAACCGTCGTTATACAATGGTTGGATATATGTATCCAGACCCTATTACGCAGTATGCAACGTATGTGTTTGACCAAGCTATACCTGAGCGTGACTTGATAAGCGACTTTGAGCTTAATGATGAAACGTTAGAGCATCTTAAGTTGTTCAAACAAAAGCCTGGTCAGTCTATACGCGAGAAGTTTGATGAAATACACAATGACCTTGAGCGTAACGTTACTTTTATATGGGAACGTAAAAATGTTGCCTTTGCTGTTGACCTTATCTACCATACAGTATTGAACTTCTATTTCCAAGAACAATACGTCAAACGTGGTTGGGGTGAGCTTCTTATAATAGGAGACTCTGGTCAAGCTAAGACAACAGTTGTAGAAAGGTTGATGCATCATTACAGACTTGGAGAAATACACTCAGGAGAGTCCTCAAAGCGAACAGGACTTGTCTACAGCATGCAACAAACCAACAAACGTTGGTTCCTTGTTTGGGGAGCGTTTCCACTCAATGATGGCGGCTTGCTCACGATTGATGAGCTCAGTGGCCTTAGTGAAGACGACCTTGGAGTCATGTCTGATGTCCGTAGCTCAGGAATTGCAAAAGCAACAGGAGTTATTACTGCAGAGACTACAAGCCGCACAAGGGCTATCTATATTAGTAACCCAAGAAACGGCCGACCTCTTAACTCAGAGACTTACGGGGTGTCAGCAGTGCTTAAGCTTATGGGAAAAGCAGAAGACGTACGAAGACTTGATATCGCTATGTCAGTTGCTTCTGGGGACGTCGACCCAGCTCTCGTCAATAAAGCACTCAAGGATGTTCCGGCCGTGCCCCACGTCTATACCTCAGACGCTTGCAATACAAGGGTACTATGGGCTTGGAGTAGGAAGCCTGAGGATGTCGTATTCACAAATGAAGCAACACAACGTATCCTTGAGAAGGCAACAGAGATGGGCTCTAAGTACTCTTCAAAGATACCCGTCGTTGAAGCTGCTGACCAGCGTATCAAGATTGCGCGACTCAGCGTCGCCGCAGCTGCTTGTGTATTTTCATCAGATGAGACCGGTGAGAAGATTATTGTATTGCCTGAGCACGTTGACTTTGTAGTTGACTTTATGAATGAGCTATATAGCTCTAAGAGTTTTGGCTATGATAAACTTAGTGAGCAAGACCTTAAAGTGTCTGATACCTCTGACGATAATATCAAGAAGTTGCGTAATAAGTTCCTTACATTGCCTATTGTTGACTTCAATGAAATGGCTCGTATTATCTACCAGCTACCTTACTTTAGCCGTTCTACACTTGAGGACTACACTGGTTTATCTAAGGATGACCTGCGTATGCTTCTTAAGTTTATGACGAACAACCACCTTGTAGATAAGTCCCGTGGCGATTACAGACGTCTACCCTTGGGTACAGAGTTATTTGAGAACTTAACTAATAAGCCTGTGACTAAAGAAGAGATTGATAATGCACGTAGAGAGTTCTACAGTGGTGCAGATTATTAGAGGTGATAATATGGATACTGCTTTTAAGATATTACTTATTATACTAATGGTGCTTTATTTCTTTGATGCCTTGGCAGAGAAAAATACTAAGTGCCGTATAATATCTGGCTCTATAGGCGTGGCAATAGCTGCGACCTATATAGCCGCCAGAGTACTGCTATGAGGAGTTTTAGTATGCTATACTATTGTGACCCTGCAAAGCATACAGATTGTCCAAAAACATTCTGTTATATAAACAGTGGTCCATGCTATAGGACAACTAAGGAGGTGTACAAAGTGGAGAACGAAATTCGTCATTATCTTAAGCTGATAAAAGAGTCTATGACTGAGAAGACTCAGGAACAGCTTGCAGCTGAGCTTAGAAGAACTTACCCTGACAATGAAGAGGTTGAAGCTATGATAGCAGCAGGCCTTGATATACCACCTGTATTTGAACCGCAGTACATTGTCACGGCTGTTAAGCTTCCTACAGGAGCTATTGAGATTGTAGTTAATCACGACAAGATTACTGAAAAGATTGATTACATCTTAGGCGCGTACGATGAAGAGATGCACCTTAAGACAAACCCTGACATTGTTATGTCAAATATTATGATTGTATAGGAGATTGCTTTATGTTTATTAGTAAAAAGAAATACAATGCATTATTGGCTGATTTGGCCAAAGCAGATAAGGATATTATCAAGCTTACTGAAGATAATAGAAAGCTTAAGAAAGAACTTGACACAGCTAAGTCTACCGTGTATAAGCCAGTTGTAGGCTATCCTGAAGGCACTGTTGAAGGTATTATTGCAGGTATAAATACGCTTATAGAAGGTGGCATGGTTGGACATAAGAAACCTACAGAGTATGTACGCGGTTTAAAGGCTGCTATTACGTGTGCTGAGGTTTACACACCACAAGAGTTAAATTAGGAGATACAAGATGCTTACAACTGATTTGCTTAAACACTTACCTAACTGCACTGTAGTCTCTACTGTTAGTCAGTTAGAAAATGAAGAAGAGTGGAAGCGCGTCAGAAATAAAGGCATTGGTGGGTCCGACATAGGGGCTATCTGTGGAGTTAGCCCCTTCAGCTCCGCACGCCAAGTGTACTTTAATAAGACTGACCAATTCCAGGATGCTCTTCAACCCGGCGCCGCCGCAATGGAACGTATGCACTTTGGGCACTTATTAGAGCCTATTGTAGCTGATGAGTACGCTGCAAGAGAGCTTAATGAAAATAGCTCACGGAGTGGTTACAAGCTCGTTGAGCTTGGCGCAACTGTATGTCATAAAGATATACCTTGGGCCCGTGCTAATGTCGACAGACTTATATGCGACGAGAATGGTGTGCCTGTAGGTATACTTGAATGCAAAACTACTTCAGAATATAACAATGAAGAGTGGGAGAACGGCGATATACTTATGTCGTATATCTACCAGCTCAACTGGTATCTATGGATACTTGATTTGAAGTGGGGCGCTTTTGCATGCCTTGTAGGTGGTAATAAGTTTTATAGCTATGAGGTTATTAGAAATGATGAACTCATCAATGAAACACTTATACCTGCTGCAATGACGTTCTGGAATGAGAACGTGCTTAAGTTAGTCGAACCTGAGCTACAGGGTAATGATGCAGATACTGACTTTGCAAATACCAAGTATGCAGAGGTCGTTAAGAACTCTGAGGTATTTATGGAAGATGAAACAGCTAATGATTTAGCTCAGGTTGTCTTTGAATGTAAGACAAAGATTAAAGAGTTAGAGAAAACTATGGAAGAGGCGCAGAACCGTCTTAAAGACCGTTTGCAAGAGAACGAGATTGGTTATACCAGAGACTTTACAATCAAGTGGAGTCCTCGTACGCAGACAAGAGTTGACACTAACTTGCTTAAACAAAACTTCCCAGAGGTTTATGAACAATGTAAAAAGCAGATTAGCTTTAGAGCTATGTCTGTGAAAGGAGTCCCACAGTAATGGATAGATTAGAAACAATGCTGCAAATGCAAAAAGATTTGCAGGCAAGACTTGGTACAGACTTTGATACCTTGTCGGGAGAAGAGAAAGCTAACTTTATGCGTAACCACCGCGGCTACCTTGCTGATGAGGTTGCTGAGGCTTTATATGAAATGCCCTTCTACAAGTTATGGAAGAGCTATGACAAGATGTCTGAAGATGAAATCAAGGATGCTTGGCAGAAGGTTAAGATGGAACTTGTAGATAGTTTCCACTTCTTTATGAACCTTTTGCTGTGTGCAGGCTTTACAGCTGAAGAGTTGTACGAGATGTATATGGCAAAGAATAAAGAAAACCATCGCAGGCAAGATGCAGGCTATACCTCTGATGTGTCCTACAGAGACCAGGCTGTTGACGATGTGCTTGCTATCATTGACCCAAGTTGTACTGTACTATTTGATGGTGCGAAGTATACCTCTACAGACTTTGTGTCTATTATGTGTCATGGACAGGAACAACCTGAGATGTTATATCATACAGATGTATTAACACTCGGCATAGCCACAGCGATGTGTGCGAGTCGTTATCATGAGGAACTTGCAAAGTGCAGTGATGAAGAGCGTGCATTAGTAGAGAAGACAATCGAAGAAACATTCAACAAGGAGGCAGTTCCTAATGGATAAGATTGAAGTAAAGGTAATAGCAGAACACGGTGACCCCGCGGCGATGATGAGCTTTCTGGCAAGGCTGACGCAGCGCGGCGCCAACATAACATCCATGAGTGACCTTGAGTCACTTATGGATAAGCCTGCGAGTGATGGTCTTGTTAAGTCAATGGTTGGTATGGAGAACCACAAGACTATAAGAAGATTTACACCTATCACAGTTGCAATTGTTGGTGCGTCGCGTCGCTTCCTTGCACAGATAAGAACGCACAGTGTTGGTCTTAACTTTGTGTCTGCATCACTACAGTACAGTGACTACTCCGGTAAGGGTAAGTTTGTAGTTCCTTATGCCCTTATGGAAGCAGACCATACGGGTAAAACTAAAGGCGCTGTGAATTACTATCTTGACTCATGCAGCGATAGCATGTTTGCTTATAGCCAGTTAGCCGAGACACTTGACAATGACACAGCAGGCTACGTAGCGCCGCAGGGTCTCCGCAACATATTGATTATTCAAGGCAATCATGATGCTTGGCTCAACATGATTAAGTTGAGGACGTGCAACCGTAATACAGTTGAGACTCAATATGTAGTTATGCGTATCTGGGAAGAGCTACTGAAGACTCAAGATGGTGAAGCAATGTTTGAGTTTGCTGGACCTGATTGTGCCTTTGGTGGCTGTAAAGAAGGTAAGTTCTGCTGTGGTGAACCTTGGCGACAAAAGGTTAGAGATGCAAGGACTATGAGCATTTCGCTACCTCGCTTCATCATCGACCAACGTTGGCCATTGCTTAAGGAAGCTAACAATGATTGATGTAACGCCACTATTGCTAATTATAGTGCTTGCTATAATATTACTACGGAGGTAACAATATGATTATCATCTTAGAAGGACCTGATGGTTCCGGTAAAACAACACTCGCTGAAAAGCTTTCAAGACAGACAGCATGGCCTGTAGTTCATAGGTCGTTTCCTAAGACTGACGAAGAGAAAGCTAATATGATGCAGTTTTATAAAGATACCATTAAGCTTGGTAAGAACTTTATATTTGACCGCTGCTGGTACTCTGAAATGGCTTATGGACCCACAATGCGTGATAAGTCTGTAATAAGTTATCCAGAGATGTATGAGCTTGAGAAGATGCTTGCAAAGCGTGGCGCTATTCTTATATACTGTACAGATAAGCCTGACGTTTTATGGCGCCGTTGTACCAAACGTGGTGAAGACTACGTTCAGCATCAAGCGGACTTTGTAGATATATGTGAAGCTTACGACGAGATTATGAGTGCACCGCACTTTATACCCGTGGTGAGATATGGCTACGAAGACTTGTAATAAGTGTGGCTGGGAGATTGACCGTAAAAATCCTTTACGGTCTTGCCCAGTTTGTCATACAAAATATGATGAGGGTTATTGCTCTATATGTGGTGCCTATTGTACTGGCTCTGATTATATGAAGCATGCTTACTGCCGTGAATGCTATAACGAAGTTTTTGGAGCACCATTACGTGCAAGGCAATACAAAGCATCTGTTAAAGCTAATAAAGATATGTATAGTGCTTGGTTAGATAAAGTGGCTAAGGTACCTACAAATTATCCGACCTTGACAGAAGAGCAGTGGTTCGATGCTTGTAAGCATTTTGGTGGCTGTGCTATATGTGGTGATATGTATATATCAGCTCGAGCATACTTTATACCGTTTAAAGAGGGCGGACGTTATTGTGACTGGAATATAATTCCTGTATGTGAGGCTTGTTCTATTAAATGGCAAGCATTATCACTTATGCCTGCTCATACGCCGTTTAGCTATTATCTTCGTCTTGATAATGGTAAGCAGATACTAAAAAATATACAGGGCTACTTGGAGGTGAAACTGGATGCCACACAACAGCGATAAAAGATTACAGGTGTTTGCAAACTTTATAAGGGACCTGGCAAATCTTTCAAAGTGCGAAGAAAAGAAAGTCGCTGCAATTATAGTTGATAAGGACTTATCGCAGGTTTACAGTATAGGGTTGAATGGTGGACCGAAAGGTCTTGTAGATTGTATGTGTGCACTTGAGGGTAAGTACGGTTGTGTTCATGCTGAAATCAATGCTTTGATTAAGTGCAACAATGACGACCGTGACAAGATTATGATTGTATCACTTTCACCGTGTATATCCTGCGCCGCCGCAATAATAAATGCACCCGGTAGCTTTTCAACTGTATACTATTTGGAACCGTGGAAAGATTCCAATGGTTTAAAATTATTAACCTCGGCAGGTATAAACGTAGTACATTTAAAAGCTTAATAATACACCCTTTACAAGTACGTGATATAGTATATAATATTAAGTATAAGGGTTAACTACACGAACTAACAGGAGGAAATTGTAATGGCAAGTATTACAATAGAGACTACACCTGAGGAGCGCTATGCGGTTCTACAGGTTATTAAAGAGATTGATGGTCAGGTAACACCCGTATCAAAGATTGCTGAAAAAGCTGGTCTCAATCAAACAAGAGCACGTTATGTTATTATGGACCTGATGGAGCAGTCAAAAATAGCCAGAGTGCCTCATCGAGCATTTAATAAGCATTACGTACGATATAGCTATAAAATATTATAAAATACGTACCTGTATAATTTAATAACACAATTGATTATAAGGTTAGACCCCATAATTGATTATATTATTTAATTTGACGGGTCCGTAATTCAAGAGGTTTTAGTGTATGTCTAAGATGACAAACCCAGATATGCAACAAATGATACTTGATACAATGAGCCTATATCCAGATGAAGTATCAATGTCTACAATTGCTGCAGATTTAGGCCTTCCAGCAAGTGCCGTGCGTTATTCAATAGATGCACTTGTAGCTCAAGGAAGATTACGCAAGATACCTGTAGTTAGCTACAACAAAAGCTATCGCAGGTACCGATATGAAGTTGTGGAGTAATAGTCAGTAATAGAAGAGTGTGTAGTGACTACGCCGTTTTCATTTTACCTATTTACTTCCGCGTACTTATATTATATAATTATAAAGAAAGGAAGTGGTAACGTGGCGATACAGCCAAAGAAAAGACCTGTCATCCAAAAGGGTGAAGGTTACGCATACAATCCTGCCACATTTGCAAAAGAACACAAAATGCCTAATTCGTTTGTGGTTGAAGACCCAAAGGAAATATTAGACAAAGTACAACCATTTGAATTGTGTGGAAGTCGTTTCATTACGTTCGATACAGAAACGTATCCATATTATAGAACAAGTCAAATGCTTGGTGCTAATGTTGTAAGGCGCTGGGTAGGTACTGGTAAAAGTGCAAACCCACAAGATTATCCATTCTGTATATCAATATGTGACGGTAAAAACTGTTACACTATGTTTGATGATATAGACAATGGATTTCAGAAGTTTAGAGCCTTGTCTCCACTGCTTGAAGATGAGACAATTGAAAAGGTTGCACACAATACTAAGTTTGATTTGCATGAGCTTGCTAATGCTGGTTGCAAACTTAAAGGTAAACTACACGATACCGTTGTACTCACAAAGCTTGTAGATGAAAATCGTCACTCATTCAAATTAAGAGACATCGCAGCGAGGTATCCAAAAGGCGTAACAAAATTTGAATATATGGTTGACCATTATAAAGCAATGAATAAAGTAAGTGATTATCGACAGATACCTAAAGAGCTATTGATAGAGTATGCTAATGCTGACGTCTGGAACTGCTTTGTAGTTTTCGAAGCTGAGTATCCGTTGCTTGAACGTGATGGTTTACTTGAGCTCTACAATAATGAGTGCGAACTTATGATTGTACTGTATGCTATGGAGCGTTACGGTATGAAGGTTGATAAGAGTTATGAAGAGCAACTTAAGACAGAGTTGCAGCAAATGTGCGATGAAGCTGAGTCTGCAATATATGAAGAAGCTGGTGGCATGTTCAACATTAACTCAGGTAAACAGTTGTATGATGTGCTGATGCGACTCGGCGTCGACCAGAGCCTCATAGATAAAACACCAAAAGGTAACCCGAAGCTTGATAAAGATGCCCTCAATAATCTTGCAGAGACTCATAATGTTTCGATAGTTAAGAAGATTTTGGAATTTAGAAAATATGACAAGCTTCTAACTACATACGCTTACGGTATTTATGAACAACGTGATATGGATGATAAAGTACACGGTTCTATCAATCAGACTGAAGCTACTACTGGTCGTATGTCAATCACTAAGCCAGCTCTACAGACGCTACCTAAACGTGATAAGCGTATAAGAAAAGCGTTCATACCTGATGAGGGCTATACAATGTGGTTTATGGACCTTGACCAAGTTGAGTACAGATTGTTTGCACATTATGCAAAGCTACCCGCATTGCTTGAGCAGATTAAAAATGGTTATGACGTCCACGCTGCAACAGCTGCAACACTGTTTGGACAAAACCTTGATGAACTTGTTAAGAAGGTTCACGAGGGCGATGATGAAGCAACCGCTTTGAGAAGTAGAGCAAAGACACTGAACTTTGCCTTAATATACGGTATGGGTAATCAAGCACTTGCAAATGATTTAAAGGTGTCACTTACTGAAGCTACGGACATTAAAGCAAGATACTTTAGCACTATGCCTGAAGCTCGTGTATTCCTTAACACTGTACAGCAAGTTATTAAAGTCAGAGGCTTTGTGAAGAACTTCTATGGGAGACGTCGCCGTCTAGACCCTGACGATTGCTACAAGGCACCTAATGCTTTGATACAAGGCTGCGCCGCAGACTACATCAAGCACAAGATTGTAGGTATGTATAAGTACATTATGTATAATCATTTAAAGACACGTATGATTAACATTGTACACGATGAAATTGTATTGAGTGTACACGATGATGATAAGTCACACATTCCTATTTTACGTTGGCTTATGTCGGACTTCTCTACATTCCGTTGCCCCATCACTGCTGGCGCTGAATACGGTGAGCCGAGCTGGGGACAAAAAGTAGAACCTGATAATGTAGGCTTTACGGCTCCTAACGACTTCGACTTTATGTCATATAATGTGTTTAATGGCGAAGTCTTTAATATCGGTAGGTGATATTATGAGATGCAGACTACTGAGTAAAAATCTAAATAAGCGCAATAAGCATCGTAGCTTAAGCAGGCAAGACAGGGCCAAGCTCATTGATACCATAGCAATATCTATGATGGCAAGTAATGTGGCAAAAGCAACAGCAGGTATAGCAAAGGCAACTAAAGCTATGGCACAAGCAGCACGTGACTCTATGGAGGTGACAACTGATGGAAAAACCGAAGTTTAAAGAAGGCGCACTTGTTAAGTACAAGGTGGAAAAACAGTGGCGCTATAACAATGTAGTTGATAGTTACTTCAACACAGAAGTTGGTATGCACATGTACCGTTTGGACGAGCCTATCGCATTACCTTTATATAGAGAAGAAAATCTTACAGCGGTTAGCGATAAAGAAGAGCAATGGCTCAGACAAATGGTGCGAGATAATAAATTACTGTTCGGTGAAACTGGCTACTTATATACAAAAGATGGCGAAGAGTATAAGTCAAATAAGTGTAGTAGCAGCTGTGTAGTGTGTGGGCGCTACGTAACTGAAGGTAATGATATATGCAGTGAATGCAAGAAATTATAGGAGGAGAAACAAGTGGACAAACAAAAGAAGATATGGGACAACTTCCAAGAAGTTGCTGAAGTACGTAAGTCTGACGGTATCAAGTTTGTAGTGTCAGCAGCGACACGCGATGGCTTCAGGTACGTCAATATCCGCGAATTTTATATGAGGAAGAAAGACGGTGTATGGATGCCAGGTCGAGATGGTATAACTATACCGTTAAAGGCACCACTCAATAAAGGTGAAGTATTCATAAACCCAGCAGACAATCTTATGGATGAAATATCTGAGGCTATAGGTGTCGCTTTAAAGATGGACTTGGCTGATGATAGCAAAGCAGTCTACATGCCGAAGAAGGAGAAGCAACAGTGAAGATAAGCGAACTACAAATCAACCAGAATTGCGAAATAACTCTTGTAGTTAAGTCTGCACAAGCAAGAGAAACGCGTGCTAAGAAGCCTTATCTTGCACTGGACTTATTCGACGGTACGGATACAATCAAATGTATGTATTGGGATTGGACGTCTGGAAATATACCACCTAATAATGCTATACTTGATATTACAGGTCAGGTAACTGAGTATCAGGGCATCAAGCAGATTAACATAAAGACTATTAAGACTAATACTACTCGACACATCAACGAGTTTATGCCTACGTCTGGTAATGATATTGCAGAAATATACAAGGAGGCGTACAGCCTTACAACAGAAGTACGCAACGATGTATTGCGCAATATAACCCTTGCAATACTTGAGCAACTTAAGAACGAATGGTTAACTGTACCTGGTGCTGTAAATGTGCATCACAACTATACTGGTGGTACACTCGTACATTCATTAAGCGTTGCAAAAATTGCACGTGATATAGCCAAAAATATACCTGAGGCTGATGAAGACCTGTGCTTCATCGGTGGGCTGTTACACGACATAGGTAAGCTGTTTACCTACAAGATGGAGGGCATAGCCATTGATATGACATCTGAGGGTATGCTGTACGAACACGTCTTTATAGGCGCTGAGTTTGTAGGTAACTTCTCAGAGCAAGTTGTGGACCCTGATGACGCTGATAATTATGCAATAATCAGACTATTAAGACATATCATCTTGTCGCATCATGGCTGCAGAGAATTTGGTTCGCCTATAACACCTGCTTGCATAGAGGCTTACATAGTAAGCAAAGCCGATGGTATTGACGCCGTAGCGGAGCAAATACGTGTTGCAAGTAAAGATAATACAAGTAAGGTATGGACAGATAAAATCTACTATCTTGATAACAAGCCACACATCAACCCGGCGTATGTGAAGCACGTATTTGAAGAGAGTGATTTACCGTTCTAAATAACCACGTGGCCGCTGCACAAATTTTCGCGGCGGCCGCATCAATTTAGAACTTACTGAACCTTTCTTCGTAATTTCGTGATATAATTATATTAGAGTACAGAAGCGCTAAAGCGTTTCAGTACGAACATATTGGAGGTGACAACATGACAGAGCTTGAACAGCTATTTGAGCCAGAGTATCTTGGAGACCAAGACACTGACACACATAGAGTGTGTGGCACTTGTGGCAAACTAAAACCTGTAAACGAATTCTACAAAGATGGACGTGATAGTAAGGGTAATATAAAGTATCGCAGAGACTGTCGCGACTGTTACAAGAAGACTCGTGTTGAGGATGCAAGAAGAAAGGAGAAGCTTAAGAATGGACAGACCAATCGATAAGACAGACCATTGCGCGCACTGCGATACATTATTAAATATGTGTGAAGAAATCCACGCTGTTGAGGGTCAGTTGTATTGCAGCAAAGAATGCGCAATCCATCATCACGTAGACGAGATAGTTCTTAACTCGAAAGAGATTGCTATTGAGTGGTATAACAACTATGCAGAAGTTGTTACGCCAAGTGACATAGGCTTAAGTGGTGGGCAAGATGAATAAATACCAAATACTTAATGCAATACGTGACTTAGCAATGAGTCAAGGTTTCTACGGTAGACTGCTTGAACAAATTGATGAAATGTCAGAAGAAGCCCGCGAAGAATATCTTAATAACTTAGAGCAACAGTGTTTTGTAGACGTTGTTGACTTGGTTATATACTTAGAAAGTTAAAATGAAAGGATGTACAACTATGAACGACTTAAGTAAAAAGCGACTGACACTTGAAGAACTGTTGGCAAACGAGGAAGACGGCACGTTAATAGATATACAAGAAGAACTGCTATCTGGTATCGTTCCTGCCACGAGCTATGCACATAGGTATTGTAGATACGTTAACCGCCTAATTGATAAAGGCGAGATGTGCATCAACCCAACAACCTATCGTAAGGTATACTTGCCAACACTTGCAAAAGCCGTCCAGAAAGAACTTGCTGCTAGATATGTAAGAGATTGCAAGAAATATAAACCATTCGTATTTAGCAGGAGGCTTGAAGAGGATGCAGAGATTAAAGAGTGAGATAACCTATAAAGTACCGTCGTGGAACTTCTGCAACTCAGACACATACTCAGTGTTGTCTGGTAAGGTATCAAAAGATACTTGCAGGTTTTGCGTTAAGAAAGGTGGTGCATATCGTTGTATGTTACACGATGAGCCACTTAACTATGATGGTACGTTCATTGAGAAGACTCAGGGTTGCAAGGTTGCATCTGTTGGTGTAGCAATTGAAATCCTCGACCCTGCGCCCCCGCAGGTTGAACCTAAACAGCTTATGCGTATGACAATTGATGAATACAATAAGCAGGTTAAGGACCTTGTAGCTACAGGTTATCCATATCCTATGGCAACTAAGTTAGCCAAACAATATGTGTTAGGAGAATAACTATGCTTGGCGAAGCCGACTATAAGTGTATAGCAAGAACAGAAACTTATGTACTTGCGCAAATAATAGGCGGTAAATACAATGGTATGTACACAGTGCTAAAGCATCGAAGATGCAGGTCACTGTACTACTACGAACCAATTTGTAGCTACTACCATTATATACAGCCAGTTAAGAATATCTACAGGAGGTTAATAGATGGAAGCAAAAACTTGTAAACAATGCGGACAATTAAAACCAATCGAACAGTACAGGCAGTATTATGGCGGACGTAAGGGCCGATACACAATCTGTCTGCAGTGCGAGAAAATCAATTCGAGGCTGAAGTACCTCGAACGTAAGCCAAACCTCACGGAGGCTGAACAAACTGAAGTTAATAAGATATATCAATTGTATGATGCACAGCGTGCAGCAGGCCTGCAGCCGCCACGTCAAGGTGGAGGACGCACAGCACCAATTGCTGATAGTCTTGACGATATGATTGATATGTACACAGCAAGAGCAGAAGCGACGCAGTTACCTGAGGATGTTAATGCACCGGCAGAGCTCGTTGAGTGGTTAACTGTTGAGTTTACTGAAGAACCTGATTTCTACTTAGATGAAGTGTACGAGCAACTCCGCACCAAGTACAGACCTGTCCACCGCATCGACACAACTACAATGTTGCCGGTATACGATGAGACACACGCTGAAATACTTGAGCGGATACTTGAACGCTTCAATGAGTATGAAGATAACTATTATAACAATGACTGAAAGGATGTATGAAAAATGAATACAGTACAAATGAAAGTACCAATGATTGACGGAAAAGTAATTGCAGAACAGCTGAGAATAATGGGCGTTAAGCCTGCGTTAGCTGGTTACGGCTATCTAAAGGAGGCTCTGTCTAAATGCTATGCGGACGCCTCATATAAGAAGGACGTCGTTAAGCGCTTGTACGTTGAAATAGCAAAACAGTTTAACACAACTGCTTCAAGAGTTGAGCGTGCTATACGCCACGCAATTGAGGTTGCTTGGAGCTTAGGTAATGCCGATTTGCAAAATAAGGTATTTGGTTACACTGTTAGTCTCAATAGAGGCAAGCCTACTAACAGTGAGTTCATAGCAACGATGTCTGAATACTTGCACGAAATATCTGATTATGCGTAAATTGAGGTGACACATAGTGGCTTACGAGACGTATTATGACAGATACAAAGAGCTACAAACGTTGTATAAGATTAAGCACGGTACACACGATATATTGTCCTATGAGCAACGTCGCAATATGACGTACCCTGATGTAGCTAAAGCTATAGATGAAGCAACTGAGCAGTATGATGTTGTAGTTGAATACATCGGTAGTGGATATGCTCATATGAAATATCGTGTGTTACGTAATAAACCCAATCTTAGTATGAAAGAGCTTGCAATCATTTGTGATGAAGGCAACTTATGCTTTGGATACCGTGTAGAAAACGGTATCATCCGCGTATACACTGATTAACTGCAACAACGCAACACCCAGATACAACACCATAGCGCAGCGGCGCAATTAAAATGAAGAGGATGATTTGAATGGGTAGCAGGATAGCAGTACGCGACATACTTAATGAACTACAAGTAATCAAACTTGAGATGGCTGTTGATAAGCAGGTCGGACACGTTCACGCAACAGTATTCTTGTGGAAGCACGAGAAGCTAATCTTAGACCTGCTTGAGCTACAGCTCACTACATATCTTAACGGTCAAGGAGGTGGTAACAATGGCAAAGAAACGCAACGGTAACAAAGGTATTAAGGTAAGCCCGCAACACGGCGTCAACCCGTCTATGGCTCTGTGCTTCTTCTGTGGCGAGGCTAAGGGATTGGTGATGCTTGGTAAGCTTAAGAACGACGCCAAAGCTCCAAAGGAAGGTATCTATGATTATCAGCCGTGTGACAAGTGTGCTGAGAACTGGAAGAAGGGCACGCCTATCATCCGTTGCACATCATCTCCTATATACGCCCGCCCGCCGATTGTTGAGGGCGCTTGGCCCACTGGAGCTTGGTGTGTAATCGACAACGCTGTGGCAGAAGACATGCTTGTAGATAAAGGCAATGTTGGTAAACCTCTGTTGATGGAAGCAAGCATCTACGATAAGATGATAAAAGCCGACAATGCGCTCCGACGTCCACAAGACAAGGAGGCGACATCAAATGATGAGTGAGCTAACGCGTCTACATGGTGAGGCAGAGCGATTGTTGACGGTATACTTCGAGCATAAGGACTGCAATGATGAGGCACTGCGCCGCAAGGTCCACATAGACCTCGACATGTTCTTGATGCAACACCGCGAAACAGCGATGATACTCATGGCAGAAGGTCTGCAGCTCGAGATT